>ENA-OQHA01000331-OQHA01000331.1-human-gut-metagenome-genome-assembly--contig:-NODE-331-length-24956-cov-3.455677_pt1 | contig 24956 bp, 23 predicted proteins | sample MGYA00242558_ERZ504707 | MGnify/ENA primary metagenome ERZ504707 (study PRJEB26092, sample SAMD00036197) | human gut metagenome | host: Homo sapiens | study: EMG produced TPA metagenomics assembly of...
CAAGCATATGAAACCCCTTGAACGTAAGTACTGGCGCGTAGCATCCCCTTCAAAAAGCGTATGATTGAACCTCGTCAGAACGTGTCATTAATAGCTCAGGCGCATCATCAAAAAGCTTTGATTATCGCTTTCAAGGAATTCTGTCACTCCAATACTGGTGGCCGAAATGAATCTGCATCTGTAAAGATAACAAACTGGTGCTGAGGCTGCATGGCTATTTCCCAGAAAACGTCTGCAGCCTCCTATCACGAGGTTGTCTGGTGCGGACGTTGGTAGTGCCCGCGCCCTTTCTTCTATTTCCCCGTAGACTTTCTTGAACTTGTTGCTCAACGTCTGCGAGCGGATGCCCTCGCATACATTCGGGCACTACCTTCGTTTTGTCTCGGCTGGACAATCAGCATTTCGCTATCATCGATTGTGAGTAGGGTCTTGACAGAAGAGGGGTCAAGACCCCTGTATTGTTTATTACCAAAAGTGTGATTACGATTATGCCTTAAATGAGATGCTTCGTTTCCACAGTAGGTCGAACCAGTGCCTGCGTCGCCGGTCGATAGTAAAGGCGAATAGTGCTTGACGAGCGAAATCAATCAGGATACAGACCGCGTAAATCGTGAGCAGTATGCCGAGGATTTGCAGGATTGCCAATGGCTGCTGGTACAGGTTCTGCAGATTGAACAACTTGATCCAGAGCAGTTTCTCGGATGCGGTGTAATCGGTGATGAGGTATATGGCGAACGCGGATTGCGCGATTCGGTTGATGAAGCGGTTGTGGAAGGTGACGCGGTCGAACAGCAGGAACATGCCGAAACCCACCATGACGACGGGTAGCTTCCAAGCGCCGGTGATGTATATTCCCATGTCGTGCCCGAGCAGCGACAATGTTATGGAGGCGCAGGTGTACAACAGGAAAAAACCGAGTCCGATGCCGGTCGTCAGCCAGACCTGTCTGGTGGTGAACGGTTCTATATACCACTTGTAGGCGGAGATTAGGCTGAATAGGTAGATGAATCCGAAGAAACCATCATTAATTTTTATCATTCCGGGGATGAAGCTGGTCAATCCCCATATGACCAGTACGGTCGCGGCCAGCGAGAAGTGGCATTCGCGGCCAAGCGCCTTCAATCCCTCGGCCAGGAAGGGGAGGAGCGCCAGAAATATGGCGTAGGCGGTGGCGTACCACCATACGCCCATGCTCAACGGCATGACGCTCTTCATCATGAGTTTCATGCTGAGGTCGGCCCGTCAAACATGAGATAGAACGCCACGAATGCGAGGCTCCAGAACAACAGCTCGCGCTCCATGATTCACACGCGTTTCAGGTTGGATTTGATGGTCTGTTCCCTGTCGAGGAAGAACCATGCGGAGATGGAGAAGAAGATGACCACGCCGACCTTGCCGCCGCCGGCCATGACGAGCTGGAAGAAGATCCGCTCCGGTCCCAGGGGGAGTTTCAGCACGTCATAGCCGTTATGGACGATGAAGTGATGGGCGAGAATCATGAACATCGCGATGATGCGCAGCAGCTCGATACTGGAGTTTCACCCCTCCCCATTTGCGATTCGGGAATGCGCCGGTGCGCTGTGTTTGGCGCTCATACCGCCGTTGTTCTCCGTGGTCTGGTTCTTCTCGCTCACAATTCTCCTCTAGTCTGTGGTCTCTCTTCCCTCCCCCGAATCCTACGTACCCAGACCGACTGGGATATTTTACGAAAAGATAAAATCGAACAAATGTTTGAGTGTGTGGTATGCTGCCGTTGAGGATTAGATAGGTGTGAGTCGGAGAATGGGGATATTGTCTCGGCGGGGAAGAGATTAATGTATGAACTATATTCGGCAAGAGGTTGGTGGAATGATTAAAGCCATTGGAACTTTTTGAATACCGAACATCCGGGGCTTACCAATGTTTCAGACATATTTACAGTTGGTATTTCCGTGATTTCCATCGTTATTGCTTTTATGTCATATGACTATGTGAAGAATCATGACCAGCAGATTGCCAAATTTGAACAAGCGAATGAGATATCGTCTTGGGTGGTACATGATTCGAAAGGCGGCGTTCAGATGGTGGAGAATTCTCCATTAATGAAGGTTTCCGTCAATAATGGTTCGGATCAGCCGATCTATGATGTCGTTTTAACTTCTGGAACATATCAAGGGGCTGGTGCCGATTATTTGAGCGGGACAAATAATACTGTTTGTGTAGGTACCGTTCCTCCTGGGAGATTTACGACTTATGTTCCTTATCCGGGCGAAGGAATGCATGTTCGTGTTGAATCGGTTATTGCCTTTCGAGACAATAAGGGTAACAACTGGATTCGCAACGCCAAAGGCGTTCTTTCTGAAATCAAAATGAATTCGTATGAATATCTCAAACTAGATCTTCCTCCAGATAATTGGCAATCCCTCGAGTCGGAATGACGAGACAAAATATTGGTGGTGTGCTGTTGGCGTTATCGGATCAGTTGCCCGCTTGCCGACGGTTCATTCGGCATCAAACGCATTCCATGGCGTACGCCATTGCGGATTCTCATCGCTTCCTACTGGTTCTCCTTCGGCGTGGGCGTGGTGCAATGGCTATCCATCCATCTGCGTATCAAGACGTTGACCGACTATTTCGCGCACCTCATGTACCGGCAGTACATCAATGAAAGCTCGGTGTGGGGCGGTGGTCGCCCGCAGTTCCTGTTCGCGGAGCCCAGCTATATCGGCATGCATCTGTTCGGCGTATTGCTGCCGCTTATGTGGCTTATGCGTGGGCGCGACCGTATCTATGCCAAGCGGTTGCGCAACCTCATCGTTGTGTATGCGATTGGCGCTGTGCTAATGCAGGCCGGCACCCGGATCGTTCTTCGCGCGAATCTATCAGAGTCTTGACCCGATATGCGGGCTGCTCGCCCATCCGTGGACGGTGCTTACCGGATATGGCGCCGGCAACATCATCAACGCGGTATGGGCCGGCGCGAAGCATGCGGGACGATTGCTGAATGGCCTAGGCATGAATGGAAGTGCTGCGGTGGGATTCGCGGCTGGCATTAGCAATCATTTGGGTAGGTAATGTTCGACCGTTCAGTTTTTTGAGCCTTGCCGCTCTGGAGCTGCCATAAGCGAATGAAATATGTTTCGTTGCTTAGGACGCAGTGGTCACGGCCTGTTCGGACCGCAGCTCCTCGATACTTATATGCAAGACGGCAGTCGATGGCCGTCTATGCTGGGTGAAGTGATCTGAAGTGATCTGAAGTAATTTACAAGCTGCGAATTTGCGAACCGAACGGCCATAGCGCTAATTTGGCCATCTTGAACGACTGGATACCGAACGGAATACCGATGATGGTGACGCAGTTCAGCAGGCCGGCAAGTATGTAGCCAATTGCCATCCACAAACCAGCCAGTACGAACCAGATGATGTTGATCAGCACGGATCCCACGCCGCCGCCATACTCCACGGTCTTACCAAACGGGGTCAACGTGAGCCCCGCCATCTTGAACGCCTGAATACCCAGTGGAATGCCCACAATGGTGATGCACAACACCAAACCGATAATGGCCCAGCTGGCGGCGAGCAACAGTCCACCCAGAATCAGCCACAGAATATTACCAATAAGTCGCATACGCACATGATACTGACATGCCGTGCCGATGCCGACAAGTGGCAACGGATAACAACAAAAGATACAAAAAGCAGCAAAGCCATGTGGGAAGGATGTATTTTGCCTCGCCATAAGCAAAAATGGCGAGGCGGATTTATCGAACCTTAATCGAACCAAGTTTTAATACGGTTGCATTGCTTGGCGATGCCTCCGAATATATTGGTCAAACTTTTATTTTGCTTTCCGAGGTGTTGCTGGCAGCAGCGTATTGAATGGATTTTTGCAGTCACTTAATTGATGCGGCTGCAAAAGCGATCGGTATTTTCTGGCTGAATTCCTTAAGTATGGAGCGGCAGAAAACAGGATCTTTGATAAGTGCCATGTAAAACTGCCCAACATCTGTTTGATTGAAAGCCCGCTACAAATCTGCCATACATACCGCAGATAGACCGGTTGAAATGGAAAAGATGCGCAGAGTGTGGGGCGTTCGCCTTGGGAACGGACGCCCCACACTTGTTGTGCGGGAATTTATAGCATTCCGATCAGTCCGTGATCGTGGCCGTCGCGTGCGAAGGTGGAATCGTGTCTATTCCGGCGTCGACAGTGATTTTTGCCCCCTCCATACACTTTGCCAGTGCGTAGATCCGTCCATGTGATGCTAGCGTTTCCGGGAAGCGTCACCTCACGCGATCTGGCTCCGGCCTCAACTACGGGGGCCACTAGGATATCAGGGCCGAACATGTATTCATCGGCGATATCGGACACCGATTCGTCTTGAGGGAACTCGTAGAAGAGTCCACGGACCAAAGGCTGGCCATCGGTATGTGCTGATTCGAACAATTCCCGAGTGTAAGGGCGCATTTTCTCGCGAATGGCAATGAACTTTCGGAAGATCTGCTCCGTCTCGGGGCCATAGCTCCAAGGCTCATTGTCGGCACCACTTGGCGAACGGTGGTCTCCGGCCGAATTGGTGATGGTCTCCTTGCCGGTTGTCGTATGCAGACTACGGTCGCCATGGTTGCGCATGACCGGTAGGAAGCATGAGAACGCGCACCAGCGGGCCAACAACTCCTTGAAATCGTCCGAATCAATTATCCCATCATGGAAACCGCCCATATCGGTGGTGAACCAGGGGATACCGGCCATGCCCATGTGGATGGCGCAGGTAATCTGGGCACGAAGGTCGGCGAAGGTCGAACCAACGTCTCCAGACCAAACAAGAGAACCATAGCGTTGCGAACCAGCCCAAGCGCAACGGGTGAGGTTGACGATGTCACCATCCCTTCCTATGGTTTGTTGCCCCTCGTAGAAGCCTTTGTTGTAGTCTCTTGGGTAGATGTTTGCCACCTGCTGGTTTGGGCCGGCGTAATATCGATAGTTGTCGAAATCGTACGTGCCGTATTCAGGTTCCGCTTCATCGAGCCAGAATGCATCAACCCCAAGCTCGGCATAATTTGTTCGGCACTTCTCCCAAACATATTCGCGAGCTTTTGGATTGGTGGCGTCATAGAACTGGCTGGGACCTTCGAACATCATGCCGACGTCTTCACCCTTATCTGCGCGCACGAGAAGTTCTTTGACTTCATCTCAACATAATTCTCTGAGGCGAGCGCGACCTGGGGCCACACAGATACCATGAGTTTCACTCCCATGCTGTGCAGCTCGTCCGCCATAGCTTTGGGATCTGGCCAGAATTCATTCTCAAAACGGAAATCACCCATATGCGGCCAGTGGAAGAAATCTACAACGATGAGATCCAATGGAATATTACGCTGTTTAAACCCATGGGCGACGTCTAGGAGCTGACGTTGATTCCAATATCTAAGCTTGCACTGCCAGAATCCCAGTCCCCATTCAGGCATGTGAGGAGCGTGCCCTGTGGCGTCGGCGTAATGCTTCATTATCGAAGAAGGTGTATCGCCTGTGGTAATCCAGTAGTCAATCTGCTTGGCTGATTCAGCTCGCCATTCCGTACGGTTCTTGCCGAACGTAACGTTTCCAAAGTGCCGGATTATTCCACAGGAAGCCATATCCGGCGCTGGAAACCACGAAAGGAATAGATGCCTGTGAATTGCGATGCGCGAGTTCGAGGGTACAACCTTTCAGATTGAGGATGTTCTGTTGGTACTCGCCCATACCATATAGTTTCTCATTTTCCGGTGTGGTAAAGGAAGCAACGATGGAATAGTCGCCTCCGGTGATCGGTTTGAACCATCGCGCTCGAAGATTTAGTGATCCGCCAGATGGTATTTCCTGAATGAGCGGTGTGCCGTCTGCCTTATAGAAGCTTAGTAAACAGCGTGGCTCTTCATATCCTGATCCGGAGTACAGGCCGCAGGATGCTTTCGCTTGAACTACAATATCGCCATTGCGTAATTCGGCGGTTCTATTGGGCTTGTCAATGGTGATACCATAGTCGTGACTGTCTGAGGCCTGATTGTTTTGTGGCAGCAAAGCTCCTTCTTGTTCCTGTATCTCATGCATTTTCGAGGCGCGGACGCGGACTGAATTCTTTCCCCATGTTCGATGCGAAGATATTCGCCGTCACCAGTCCACAACAGTGCATCTCCATCGATAGCAAAAGTTAGTTCACTCATAGTTGGTCCTTGTAATTATGTACTTAAGGGTTGGATCAGTCTTTCACCGCTCCGGCTGTTACGCCGGCGGCAACGTATTTCTGTGCGAAAATTAGTAATAGCGCTGTTGGTACTGAGGCCAATACTGCGGTGGCCATCATTGGCCCCCATTCTTGGTTCTGTGAACCGATAAAGTCATATAGACCATGGTGATTGGCCTCATCTTGCCGCCACCGGAATCGAGGGTCGAAGCAAACATGAAATCTGACCATGCCCAGAGGAAAGCGAACAGCGAAGTCGTGACAATGGTATTACGGGAGAGTGGAATCACGATTTTGGTAAAAACACCCCACTGCGATGCTCCGTCGATTTGCGCTGCCTCCACCAACGAGCGTGGCATACCGGACATAAATCCCGTCATCAGAATCACTGCGAACGGTACCGACAAAGTGGAGTCGGCAACAATAAGTCCCGGAATACTGTCGAGAAGACCGATGTCATCGTAGATCTGGTAGAAGCCTAGAGACATAACGACCGCGGGAATCATCTGAGCAACAATCAACAGGAAGTTCATGGACTTTGAGCCTTTGAACTCCAAGAAAACAATGGCGTATGACGAAGGTAATGCAATTGCTAGGGTCAGGATCACGCATCCTATGGCAACTAGCAATGACGTTCCTAGGTAGGGGAGCTGTGAACTTAACGCAGAGGCATAATTGTCGAGCGTGAAATCTTTCGGGAACAGATCACCTGAACGGATGGAGCGACGTTGCGTGAATGATATGTTGATCATCCAGTATACGGGGAAGAGCATAATCAGCGTCAAAATGATGCCTATAAGTGTTTTCCACCATGATGAACGATGTTTCATTTTAGTTACCTCTTCTCTTCATTCCGCTGGGCCCACAGGTAAATCAGAGCGAAAATCAGTGCTACGACAATGAGAATCGTGCCCACAACGGATGCTTCCGAATACCGGATGGTTGCTGATGTGCCCTTTCCGAAAGCCATCTCATAAGCCCAAGTTGCCAAGGTTCTCGAAGATCCAGTGCCCTTGGTCATAATCCAGATGATGTCTACTGTTCGTAACGTGTAGACGAAACCTAGCAGGAGCGTGATCATCGATACCGGCTTGAGCAACGGGAAAGTAATCTTCCAGAAGCGCTGCCAAGCATTGCAGCCATCCAACGCGGCGGCTTCATACAAGTCGCCATTGATGTTTTGCAAGCCCGAATACAGAATTACGAGGTTGAAAGGAATACCAAGCCAAATATTGGCAATGATAACCGCCCACAAGGAATGATCGGCTTGCAGCCACCAAACCGGGTCCAAACCAAATAGTTTGAGGAAATTATTAATAACACCGCTGTCGCGTCCATCATCCATTGCCAGATCGTACCGGAAATCATTGGCGGAAGTAGCCATGGTACAAGGAATGCGCCGCGCAAAGCCGCGGAAAGTTTGAAATTCTGATTGAAGAAAACCGCTAATGCCAAGCCGATAGAGTATTGGAAAACGATAGAAGCGAAGACGAAAATCAAAGTCTGTCCGAGAATAGTCCAGAACTGTTGATCGCTTAATATTTCCTTATAGATATCGAATCCAGACCAAGGGGCATCGCCGGTCACAAAAGTACGGCGTGTGTAGCGGTGCATACTCATGGAAATATTCTGAATCAGAGGCCAAACGTAGAAGATAAGCATGTAAATAATCAGCGGGCCGCGAAACCAATGGCGGCCAATGTGGTTGCTTGATTCGCCTTGGTTTATCTGCGGTGATTGTTTGAGACATAGTTCACCTGCCTGTTGATGGAAAAGATGGAATGGGGCGTCTGATTATCGCAATGAATGGCGGGCAGATGCCCCAGAAAAATGTGAGACCGCGAATCAGCCCTTATTCAAGGCAGCCTGTAGATCTTCGGAAAGCTGTGCAGAAATGTCTTCGTATTGCAGACCGACGTCAGTGGTACGGCCTTCAGCATTTTCTACGGCGTCAACCCAAGGTGCCCAGGCGCTGTTCTCTTCCACCTGCTGCTTGCGGACGTCACTTTTGGCGGCAAGATAAACCATCTCATCATTGGTCTTCTTGAGATTATCTCCGTCAATGAGGCACTGAATGACTTCCGCGGTTGCCTTCATCTTGTCACTGTCTTTGGTTTTCTGGGTTGGAATGGTAATGAACTCGCCACCGCTTGGAACCGGGGCTACTCCGCCATCTTTGGCCGGAATGGAAATCATCTTGTAGCCTTTCTCGGTGGCCGACTCCATCTGCCATGAACCATTTTCGGAGAAGCCGTAATCGCCGCCAAGGAACAGATCCCATGCAGCAGATTGGTTGTCCGTTGCGACCGATTTCGGAGCCCAACCTTTTTGGACCCAGCCGGATACCAGATCAAGCGCATCCTGTTCGGCACTGGAACCTGAAGCGTCCTTCAATTGACCGCCGGCTCCCCAGAACCAGGGAAGGAACTGGAATGTTCCTTCTTCGCCGGAAATGCCGGAGAACGTGATGCCCTTATATCCTGCGTTTACTACTTTTTCGATGGCACTGTTGAGCGAATCCCAATCGGTAATCGATTCCGGGTCGACGCCGGCCTTATTGAGGACATCGGGGTTTGTAATACAAGCCCAATGCGTTAGTGCCGTAAGAAACCCCATATTGTACGCCGTCGATGATGCCGGGACCTTCGATATTCTTGTCGAATCCTGAAACGTCGACTCCCGCTGCCTCGATATCCGTAACAAGTCCTGCGTCGACAGCGGTAGGCATCTTTGGGTTATCGATCAGGGCGATCTGGGGTGCGTTGCCGGCCTTGACAGCTGTTGTGAGATTGTTTAATAGGTCTGACTGCGCATAGCCGATGCGTTTTACGTTATATCCCTCAGGAGCACAATTGGTAACGTATTTCGCCCATGTGCTGCTATCGTTCTTCTGAGGGTATGGGTCCCAGAATTCGATTGTTTTGGAATCTTGACTCGAGTTGCTACCGCAAGCGGCGAGACTGACTGCCGCGGCACTTGCGGCGATTAAAGCTATCACGCGCTTCATATTTGAACCGATCATTTGGTATTTCCTTTCATTAACAGCGCACCTATGCGCTGAATGATTAATTTATTGCGTTTGGGAAGTTTTAATCCCAAACTGTTGAACCGGTTAAACAAGTTAAATAATAAACCCTGATCTTTGAAAAGTCAAATCGACGAACTTAACTAATGTAGAATCTCGTGGTTGTTTTCTGCGCGTAATCTACGTAGCTGCGATGTTACTCGGGCTCTTGGGTTAGTGGATAATCAAGATAGCGGGTGACCGTCGGGGCTTTCGGATTGTTTATTCGGCGCAAAAGGGCTCCCACGGCGGCTTCTGATAGTTGCGCAATGTCCGGACGCACTGCAGGGAACGATATCTTCATTGATGTTGCTAGCTGTTTCGGGAAGACGGTTACGACCTGCAAGTTATCCGGTGTTCGGAGGTTCCTGCGTGCCAAGACCTGAGGGGCAACGATTGTTGCTGGCTCGTTGTGAAGTATCAGAGCGGTCGCTTTGGTGTGCGTATCTAGTGCATGCTCAATGAGGGGCGAAGGATCCGAATCGTCGTCTTTCGGATATTCGACATGCATTTTCAGGTCAAGACGTTGGCGGTCTCTATCGCTGAATCCAGAAAGCGCCAAGCGTAGCCAAGACCCTGATCAAATATTGTGTGTGACCATGGAATAAGAATCACCTCTTTATGCCCTTCAGAGGCTAAGAAATTCAAGATTGATGATGCAGCCTTGGCGAAATCGGAATCCACTGTATCCAAACCGTGTGAGTTCTTTGGCGAGCCGAATGCAACGGTCGGAATGTGCTCTTTTGCGGCATAGCTGACTCGTGGATCCTCATCTTTGACGTCCATCAGGATGAACCATCCACTTTCTTTGACGACCATGCTTCATGCATTGCCTCGAAGCCGTCGTTCTCGCCAATGAGTAGGGTGTCGTATCCTCTCTTTGTCGCTTCTTCGGATAGCAGGTACACGTACAGTCCAAAGAGGGCTGACAGATAGTTGCCGTGAAAGGCGGGGGAGACCACACCTATTGTTTTGGTTTTTCTTACGGATAGTGCGCGGGCTGCATGGTTCACCGTATAGCCTAATTCGTCAATCGCATGTTGCACCTTAAGTGTTGTAGCTTGGGTGATTCGAGGATCTCCCGATAGTACATACGAGACTGTTGCCTTGGAAACACCGGCTGCGTGCGCCACGTCAGAAATTGTTACCATATATCACCTGCTCTTGCTTCGTCGCTTCGCTAGGTTAAGCAAATAATCAACATGAGACAAGTTTAGCGTTATCTGTTTGCGCGCGTCGTCATGATGGTCGACAAAAGGCAATGACTCTATTCCACGTTTCCTCTCGTCCAATGGAGGTGTGGACGGCCATGCGTGCGAGTATCCGCCAAACTACTGATGTTGGCGGTTTGGGTTAAGTCGCGTTGCTGTCTTGGCGTATGCCGTTGACGGTGCGAACATTGGTGAGTTTGATTCGCATCGGTGCTTGAGGCGATTAAACGTACATGCGTGTGAAGAAAAGTACATTGAACGCCGTAAGAAAAGCACATTGAACGCCGGGGTAAGACGAAGAGGCTTGTCTGCGGCTCGCATCTCGTCTATGTATGGCAGATTCGGGGGCCTGACCGGAGACATCTCACTTACATATGGCAGACACATGCGGCGAAAACCTCAAAAACGTACCCCCGAAGTGGCTGTTTTCGCAGGCGACGTGCCATATATAAGCGAGATGTTTCCGTACGAAAAGCAAAATCTGCCATACATAACGCAGATAGACCGGTTGGCGTGGGGTATTACGCGAAGTGATTTCACGCGAGTACACGCTGCGGCCTACAGCAGAGGGGTGGCGCGTGGCTTGGCGGTTGAGTTTCGTACTTGCAGCTGAACGGGGAATGTCTCGAATGGTTCCTCGATGGGTTGTCCTTCGATGAGCGCCAGAGCCTTTTGCGCCGCATCGACGGCCATGTCGTATGGGCGCTGTCGAACGGTGGTTAGCTCAGCTTCTTTGGCGAAGGTGCTGTCGTCAAATCCGGTTACGGAAATATCTCCAGGCACGGAAAGGCCGCTGCGTTGAAGGCGGAAGAACAATGGAATTGCCTGTGAGTCCTGATGGAAACACAATGCGGTGGGTGGGTTGTCTTGCGCCATGATCTCGGAAATTGCCGCATCTAGAATGCTGTCGCCTTTTTGCACTGCCAGTGTGCGGGCGGTCAGTCCGTCAACTGCATCGCAGGCTTCCTGGAATCCGGAAATACGGTTAAATGAGCTGAATCCCAATGTGGAGGAAAAGCTTTCATATAAATACAGCAGGTTACGATGTCCCAGCTTGGCGAGATGCCGAACGATGAGTTTGATGCCTTCTTTGTCGTTGATACCGACAGTTGCATCGAATCCTTCGCTGGTGGTATTGATACCGATAATCGGAATTTTTGCGGTTCCGAGACGTTTGACCTCGTCGGGGCTGATGCCAAATGAGGAAACGAATACGGCATCGGCGTTGCTGCGTACGGGAAGTTCCTCGAAGAATGCGTCACGCGCCTCCGACCCCTCGATGGGGTAGATGACCAGATCGTACCCGGCGTCACGCAAAACATCGTTAAGTCCGGCAATGATTTCGGCGGTGAACCATTCGATGACGCCGCTGCCGACCAATAATGCTATGCGATAGGTTCTACCGGATTTAAGAATTCCTGCCGATCTGGAAACGCTGAAATTCAACGCATCGGCTGCGGCCTGCACTTTCAACCGTGTTGCTTCCGACACCTGTTCAGGGTGTGCGAAAGTGCGTGAGACTGTAGCGTTCGATACGCCTGCCTTCAGTGCCACATCGCCGATGCTCGCTTTCATGGTGCCTCCGAAAGTTTTTCACTGTTTGTTTCAGCCTACCATCATTACCGTCCTCATGGCTACAGAGTTGAAAGATGAATGAAAAGGGTTGCGATACGACACGCCGTATGAAAAACAATGTGTGCACGCTCACAGCGGTGAGATGAAACGGGTTTCAAATGAAACCGTTTACATTTTAAAAAACCTTGAATTGCCAATATGAAACCCTTGTCGTATGCTATTGCTTGTCCGCAAGGGGCGGATGAAGGCTTACGAGGACGTAAGGAGAGATATGAAAATCAACAAAGGTATCGCAGTGGCAGTGGCGGCCTTGAGCATCGTCGGCTTGGCTGCGTGTGGAAACAGCAATGCCGCGTCCGGCACAACCGATACGAAAGCCGACAAAGGGCTTGACGTTATCGGCAACACCATCACCTACGACCCCAATCATCTCGTGAACGACGGCAAGCCAATCCAGCTCGAGTACTGGAGCTGGGGCAGCAAGGGCACGGATCCTGTCTACAAGATGATTGAGTCCTACACGAAGACGTATCCGAACGTCACCATCAAAACGGTGAATGTTTCATGGGATGATTATTGGACCAAGCTGCCGTTGGCTCTGAAAGGCAAAAACGGTCCGGCCGTTTTCAACATCCACAACTCTTACGATGCGTTGATTCGTCCATACGCAGCGGATTACGATATCGACACCAAGTCTTTGGAATCCGACTACTCCACCGCATCCGTACATGAAGATGAGAACGGCAAAGTCAAGTACATCGACTCCGTGATCAACACCGGCAACATCTACTACAACAAGACATTGTGGAGCGAAGCGGGCCTCACCGACGCGACATTCCGACCACATGGGACGAATTCATCCAGGTCGCCCAAAAGCTCACCAAAACCGACGGCAGCAAGATGACGCAGGCCGGCTTCAACTTCAACGGCGACGCCTACAGCGCCATCTATCAAGGTCTGAATTATCAGAAGGGTGAACTGCTCTTCAGCGAAGATGGCAAGAAAGCCAACTACAACAACGATGTGACCAAAGAAAACATGCAGTTCCTCAAGGATTTGTATGACAAGTACAAGGTCGGATCCGTTGACTTCGGCAACGATTACACCCAAAGCTTCGGTAACGGCCAGTCTGCGATGATCTACGCTTGGGGCCACATGGAAGGCACGCTGAAAGAAAAGTATCCAGATATTGACTACGGCGTGTTCGCCACCCCAACCTTCTCCGAAGACACTCCGTTTGCGTACGACCGTTACAACGGCGAATCCACTCCGGGCGTCAACAAGAACCAGAGCAAGGAGCAGCAGGCCGTTGCCCAGGACTTCATCAAGTACCTGCTCGCCAACGATGATTACATTCGTGAAGCGGTATCCGAACTGAACTCCTTCCCAGCCAAGACCTCGCTGCAGAACGACAAGGACATTCTCTCCAAGCCGGTCATGGCCGCCATCCAGCCACGCGTAGACCGACTGATCTGGCCGGGACCGGCACCATCCACCGTTGAATCCAGCGGCACCACTGCTTTCCAGAACGTCTTCCAGAACGGCATGTCCATCGATAAGGCTCTCAAGGAGGCCCAGGGTCAGATGGATACCGACATGAAGAGCTCTGACTTCACGTCAATGGAAAGCAAGTACGCTTACTTCGACGAACATAAGTAATACCGATATATCCTTTCCAATCCCTTTTCCAATCCGGGCAGTCGCGGTACGATTCTTCTTCCGCGCCGCGGCTGCCTTTTATCTACGAGATACGTTCAATCTTCTTATTCGATTCGATCTGACATTCTGTATTGCGTAACAAAACGGTCGAATCGGCTCACAGAGAGGCGAGATTCAATGAAAAACAAAAATGGTGAATCTCTGGTATCGAGAATTTTCACCCTACGCAACATGGCCGTTGCCTTCTTGGTGGTCTATTTCGCCATTTTCCTGGCCTACCCAATTTTTAAAGCCTTCGCGGGCAGTTTGCATAACTGGAATCCTCTGATTGGCACTTATGATTGGGTCGGACTCGACAACTTCAAACAGATCCTCACAGACAAACTTTTCTGGACTTCCATGGGGAACACGGCGGTATTCGCAGGTGTTTCCACACTCTTCCGCATTGTGCTTGGTCTCGGCTTGGCCCTGCTGCTCAGCGCCAAACTCGTCAAATGCAAAGACACCCTCCGAGGTCTGTTCTACATGCCGACTATCACTCCGCTCGTGGCAGTTTCTTTCGTGTGGATGTGGATGTTCGACCCGCAGTTCGGCATGGTAAACAAAATCACAGGACTCGACATCAACTGGCTGCACGACACCAAATGGGCCATGCCGGCAGTCATCATCATGACCATTTGGAAGGATTTCGGCTACGCGACCGTTCTATATTTGGCCGGTCTCATGAATCTTCCTCGAGACGTGTACGAGGCGGCCGCCATCGACGGTGCCAACTCAGTGCAGATTTTCTTCAAAATCACCCTGCCGTTGCTTAAATCAACCACCTTGTTCATTGTCATCACGTCACTGATCAGCTACCTGCAGGCATACGTGCAGATTCTCGTCATGACCGAAGGCGGTCCGGGCACGTCAACCTACACCATCAGCTATCTCATCTTTGATCAGGCATTCCAGAAATACAACTTCGGCGTCGCGTCAGCTCAGGCAGTTGTGCTCTTCCTGTTCACTGGTGTGCTCACCCTCATCATGTTCAAGGTTTCTGGAGATTCGGAGGAACTGGCATGAAATCACGTAAAATTGGCGGCATCATTCTTACGATTCTGCTCTTCATCGCCGCCATCATCACCATTGTTCCATTTGTTTGGATGTTCATTTCATCATTCGCGCCAAATAGCGAAATCGTCAAAGTGACCGGAGGATTATTCCCTAAGCCATCCACGATTGACAATTATGTGAGCATCCAAGAAAAGTTCAATTTCTTGCGATTGTTCGCAAACTCGCTGATCGTAGCAGTACTGAAAACCGGTATTGCAATCTACACAAGTGCAGTGCTTGGTTACGTGTTCTCTAAAATGCGATTCCGTGGTCGCAACCTGCTTTTCGGCATCGTTATGAGCACCATGATGATTCCTTGGGCAGTGACCATCATTCCGCAATACGAAATGTTCACCAACTGGGGTCTGCAAGACACCTACACGTCGCTCGTGCTTCCTGGCATGATCAGCGCATTCGGTATCTTCCTGTTCCGCCAATCCATCTCGGGAATTTCTGACGAACTCATTGAAGCGGCGAAACTCGATGGCGCATCCGAAACCAGAATCTTCCATAGCATCATTCTGCCAATGAGCCATAACACCATCGCGGCGCTCGCCATCTTCACCTTCCTGTGGAATTGGGAAGACTACCTGTGGCCATTCTTGATGATCACTGACGAAAACAAGCAGCTGCTCGCTGTCGGTCTGAAGGCTTCAACGGACAATACGGCACCGATTACGGCGGATTGTTCGCAGCGACTTCGTTGGCAATTGTTCCAGTGATCATTGTGTATATGATTTTCCAGAAGCAGTTCATCGCAGGTATTGCGACGGGCAGTGGCAAGTAAGGCAGGAGTAGCATGGCAAACAACGCATTAGATAACGCAACCGGCACGGTATTCGTCGACTATGTGCGCAAGGCACGTCCGAAAATGCGAGAATCGTCGGTTTTACAAGGGGATCATTGGAGGATTGGCATTCTAACGGAATCGCTGATCCGTTTCGAATGGTCTGATTCCGGCGAATTTGAGGACAATCTCACGCAAATGGTGGTCAACCGCGATTTTGGCGCCGACCCGCAATTCACGGTGACGCATCGCGACGGACTGCTCATTGTTGACACCCCCGCGCTGTATGTGACGTACGATGGCAAGCCATTCAGCAAAGAAGGCTTGAGCGTAGTCGTCAAGGGCGTGGCCGACACCCAGTTCAATACGTGGCATTACGGCGACGAGCCGAAGCATAATCTTAAAGGCACCGCGCGCACGCTCGACGAGGCGAACGGCGAAATTCCTCTGGACGATGGTGTGATTTCGCGAGACGGATGGGCGGTACTCGATGATTCCGCCGCGAACGTGATCGTGGAAGCATACGAAGTGAACGGCAAACCGAATCCGCTGGGGGCTTGGGTTATGCCACGCGATCACGCGGAAACCGACTTCTACTTCTTCGGCTATGGCCGCCGCTACACCGAAGCGGTGCAAGACTTCTACAAGCTGGCCGGACCAACGCCTCTGCTGCCGCGCTTCGCACTCGGCAACTGGTGGAGCCGCTACTACCGCTACACGCAAGACGAATACCTGCAGCTCATGGACCGGTTCAAGCGCGAAGGCATTCCATTCACCACATCCGTGATCGACATGGACTGGCACCGCGTGGACGATGTCGATCCGAAATACGGTTCCGGTTGGACCGGCTATTCGTGGGATAAGCAGCTGTTTCCCGATCATGAGGCGTTCTTGCGCGACTTGCACGAGCGCGGCCTGAAAGCCACGTTGAACGTGCATCCGCGAGACGGCGTGCGCGCGTTCGAAGACGACTATGAGGCGGTGGCCAAGCGCGTCGGCATTGATCCCGCAACCGAAGAGGCAGTGGAATTCGACCTCACGAATCCGGATTTCGTAAGCGCCTACTTCGACATGCATCATCGTATGGAAGCCGAAGGCGTTGACTTCTGGTGGCTCGACTGGCAGCAAGGCGGCGTGACCCGCCAGCCCGGACTTGACCCGCTGTGGGTGCTCAACCACTTGCACTACCTGGATTCCGGGCGCTACGAGACTTCTTCCGAACGCAATGTAAATGAGAACTGCGAATGCGAAAAGTGCGCCGAGCCGGGCGCTCGCGATGAGCATGAAATGCATGTCGAGCAATCCGATCGCAACGTGAGTTGCACGGAACGCAACAACCGTTGGCCGCTCACCTTCTCGCGGTATGCTGGCCCGGGTTCGCACCGCTATCCGGTCGGCTTCTCGGGAGACACCATTGTTACGTGGGAATCCTTGCAGTTCCAGCCGTATTTCACTGCTACCGCGTCGAATATCGGCTACGGATGGTGGAGTCACGATATTGGCGGTCATATGTGTGGCTATCGTAACGAGCATTTGGAAGCCCGTTGGTACCAGCTTGGCACGTTCAGCCGATCAATCGCCTGCATTCCAGCAATTCGCAGTTCATGGGCAAGGAGCCGTGGAACTTCTCCGCGGAAGTGCGCGATTCCATGGTGGGTTCGCTGCGACTGCGCCATATGATGCTGCCGTACCTGTACACCATGAACTATCGCGCCGCGTTCGAGGGCATGCCATTGGTGGAGCCGATGTATTGGGCGGATCCGAACAATCCGCAGGCGTACGAGGTGCCGGATGAATTCCGCTTCGGCACTGAGCTGCTGGTTGCACCAATTGTTTCTGACAATGACGATTCCGCGCAGCTGGGTAGCACGGAAGCATGGCTGCCACAAGGTGAATGGTATGACTTCTTCGATGGTCGCCGTTACGTTTCGGCAGGAGAGTCCGGGCGTCGTTTGGAAGTGTGGCGTGCGATCGACCGTATGCCGGTGTTTGCCAAGGCTGGCGGTATCGTGCCGTTGCAGCAGCTTGGCGAGGGCAATAAGGTGAATGATCTGGGCAATCCGGAGTCCCTGCAGGTGCTGGTGTTCCCCGGTGCGAACGGTTCGTTCACACTCAAGGAAGACGATGGTTCTGTGGCCTCTGCTGCTTCCGGTTCTGCATCTGCCGAGTCTTGCGATGGCCAAACTCATGTTGCCGATACGCGCATGAGCCTTGACTGGAAGAATACGGACAATGCCACGCAGTTCACCATCAGTCCGGTGGAAGGCTGTGCTGAAGCCATTCCGGCACAGCGTAACTGGGAGATTGTGTTCCGTGGAGTTGCACAGCCAGACACGCAGAACGTTCGTATCGAAATTGGCGGTAAAGCTTGCAATACTGCAGAAATTACATACGATCAGCAGACGTTGAGTCTGTCGGTCGTTGTGCGCGACGTACCGTCTACTGCATGCTTGAACGTTACGATTGCAGACGGACTGCAGATTGCTGAGAATTCAGTCGAACAGGACGTGCTTGACGTGCTCTTGCATGCGCAAATGCCGTACATTTCCAAAGAGCATGCGATGCAGGCGATTCGTGAGCAAGGAGTGCGTGCGCTCGGGGCTCTGCGCACCTTCGATACCGCGCCCCGTTTCAGCAACGAGCTGTTTGTCACCTCCGGCATGCCCGATGCGGTGATCGGCGCCCTGGAGGAAATCCTCCTCCGCAGCTGATGCGAAGTTGCGGGCCAGCCGGCTGAAGGCAAAAAATTTGGGCATGGAAAAGGGGTTGCAGCGAATCTTGACGATTTGCTGCAACCCCTTTTCGGTTACTTAGACTGGTTTCCGACTCGCGATAGAGGGCGGAAACCCTGAAGCCCAGCAGCTTAGTTGTGCTTGGACTTCTTGCGGCTGTTCTTATGAGCGTGCTTGCTCTTCTTGCCATCCTCGTCGTAATAGTAGTAATAGTAGTAATTGCCGTTCGTGGAAGACTTGCGTTCCTTTTCGAGGTTGAATACGAAGCCCACCACCGGCACATTGAGGTTGTCAAGCTGCACGGCGATGTCTTTCAGATCGCGCTTCATGGTCACGTCGCGACCGGAAACGAGCACGATACCGTCGCTCTTCGAGCCGAAGACAGTGGCATCATTGGCCACCACCATCGGGGAAGTGTCGACGATCACGTAATCGTAGGTCTGCAAAGCCACGTTGAGCAATTCGGTCATGGTCTTCGAGTTCAGCAGCATGGAAGCGTTTGGCGGCTTCGGACCAGCCGGCAGAATATGCAGGTTCGGCTTCCAATAGCGCTGCACCACATCCTTCACGGTGGCCTGGCCGGAAAGCACGTGCGTTAGGCCGGCACCGCCTTCCAAACCGAGACGGTCGGCGACGGACGGGTGACGCAAATCGGCGTCGATCAGCAGCACTTTGGCGCCGTTTTCGGCAAGGGCGGCCGCCACGTTCACGGAAACAGTGGTCTTACCTTCGGAAGGTCCGACGGAGGAGATGACGATCATGCGCGCATCGCTGCCTTCAACCTTCGATGTGAAGGAAAGGTTGGTGCGAATACGGCGGAATTCCTCAGCGATACGGCCGGCCGGGTTCGACACGATGATCGGCTTGTTGCTCTGCAGGCTTTCGTCGGTGGGGATGCGGCCCATGATCGGCGCGTTGATAATGTCTTGCAGATCGCTGGCTTCCTCCACGCGGGTTGCCATAAGATCGCGGATCAGGGTGGCGAACACGCGAGAATCAGGCCTGCCACCAAGCGACGGCCAAGTACAATGCCACCTTCGGGGAGCTGGGGGAGATCGGCTCCGCAGCGCGCTGCACCACGGAAAGCTTCACCGGCGACTCCTTGCCGGAGGCATACAGCGACTTCTCCACCACATTGCTCAGGGATTCCGCCACGCTGTTGGCAATGTCGGAAGCCTGCTTCGCGTCTCCCGTTTCGGCGGTGATGTTCACGAACGCGGTGTTCGTCGGGTTCGTGACGGTCAGCTGCCCGGCCAGATTCGCGACGGTGGTGTCGAGGCCAAGATCGTCGATAACCGGCTTCAGCACGGATTCCGTGGTGGCCAGCGTCGGATACGACTGAATCTGGTTGGTGATATACGTGCTGGCGCTGTTGATGTTGGAAATATTGTTGTCTTGCACCGACGAATCACTGTAGGTGGCGAACACCTGCGCGGTCGCGGAATACTTCGGGGGTGCCAGGAATGTGTATGCGCACACCGCTGCGAAAACCACCACGAACGTGATGATGCCCACCAGAAGATGCTTATGGACTATACGGAACAAATCCATCAAGGTGATGCCGTCGTCTTCCGTATCATTGGATTCGACGACCACCTGATTGGTTGCTGGCACGTTGCTTTCTGCTGCAGCCATGTTTCCCCTCGACATTTGTCACATCATATTGATCAGGTTCCATACTAGCAAAGAGCACCCCCATGGAGGGAGTTGGGCACCCTTTCTAGCTTGGTTCGTTGAGATTTCAACGTTTTCAGGCAGTGGCGCTTGCTATGGTCTGCAAAGCCTTGCAGATTTCGTTGTACGCTGCCTGATATACGGCGAAGTCCTTGCCGATCGGATCCTCCACATTGTTGGTATCGGGGATCATCGGTCGGATCATGCTTGCGTTGTCGATTACCGATTCGAGTTTTTCCTGCCGGGTATTACCCCCCATGTACCCCTGTTCCTTGCAGTAGACGCACATGTTGGCGAAATCGTTGATGAGGAAGGTTTTGCGGGCCGCGGTTGGTGCAATCACCGCGATTTCCTTGCGCTGCTCGTGTTCGAAGCAGAGGATGAGATCGCTGCCCTGCGCGATTTGCGGGGTGACTCGTTTCGCGCGGAAGCTGCTGGAATCGATGCCATGCTGGTCGAGCAGCCTTTTGCTGTTCGGTGCGATTTCGTGCGCAACGAGCCCGCGTGTGCCCGCACTGTCGGATTCAAGATCGGGCATGAATTGGGGGAGGAGCAGTTCTCCCATAGGAGAGCGGCAGATATTACCGGTGCAGATAAACAGGACTTTCATGATCTCTTCCTGAAAAAAGAAAACAATCGGTTTTACGATGCTTGTTTTCGAATAAATGAAGGGACTTGGGAAAACCCAAGCCCCTTCATGAAACATAGATATGGTGTGTATCTACTTGGTTATTGTTCAGCGAGCAGAGCTCTTGCGAACGGCAACCAGGGAGATGCCAGCGGCAGCCAGCAGCACGACGGCCACAACGTACGGAGCGATAGCAGCACCGGTGGAAGCGGTCTCGTTCTTCTTGGCGGTGCCTTCGCCGGTAGCGGCGACGGTCACGGAAGCGGAAGCGAGAGCGGCACCGGTCGGATTGCCTGCCCCATCGACTGCGTAGATGAAGATGCGATGGTGCCAGCAAGCCAGACTTGAAGGTGTAGGTGGCGGTCAGGGTGCCGTCCTCGTGTGCCTCTTTAACGTTGGAGTACTTGGTGGCAGCCAGGGTGACGTTCTCGACGGTGGTGTCATCGTAGGACACCACGTAGCGCTGGCCCGGAGTCAGTCCCGTAAACGTGAAGGTGGCGACGTTGCCGGAAACGGTGCCGGTCGCGCCATAAGCCATAGCGGTGTTAGCGGCAAAGCCAAAGCCGAACACGGCGGCGATGGTGGCGAGAATTGCGACGATCTTCTTCTTCATAATCGTGATTCCTCTCTAAATATAACGTACATTTCAGCGGTTTGCCGTAGTGGTTTCCCGCTACGACCTTGACTATACGCCCCCGTTGAGAACCGCGCTCTCGGGGGATGTGAGGTGAATCGCACATATGTGACGGCGTTGTCACACCATGTGACGACGTTCGCACATGCCCCCGAATATGAAAAATGGCGATTTTTCGTTGGAAAATCGCCATTTTGATAAGAATTTACAAACGCAACACGCCGAAGCGTCACTCTTCGTCGTCAAAACTGAACAGGTCTTCGACCGTGGTATCAAGCGCTTTTGCAAGATCCATGGCAAGGCGTAGCGACGGGCAATACTGCCCCTGTTCGAGGCGCCCGATCGTCTCGCGGCGCACGTTCACCAAGTCGGCAAGATCGGCCTGTTTCAAGCCGCGTTCCATACGTTTGAACTTCAAACTAGTCTTCATCGGTGTTCCCGCCCTCATGCTCAAGCCACAGGTAGCGGCGTCGGCGATGGCCAGCGCCAGCATGCCCAACGTCGGCAACGCCATGGCGGGAACGGTGAACGGCGCATGCCTGAACAGTGTGGCGATCATGCCCGCGAAGCCCAGCACCACCAGCGCCACCACAAGCACGAAGAACGTGAAACGGATGGCCGTCGCCTGATGCTCGTCGGACAGCTCGTCGCGGCGGGGGTGCGCGCGGTTGTACACCGTGCTCAGCCAGATCTCGCCTATGGCCCACACCAGCGCGAACACGCCCATGGTGATGATGCCCGGCCACGTGTGATGCTGGAACATTTGGATGGCGCAGGCGATGGCTCCCACAAATTCAACGACCATGCGGAAGAGGGTGTAGCGGTTGAAGGTCACGGGTCTGTCCTTTCCTACCGTGTTTCTTCGTGTTTTCCGACGATTTCGTATTGTACCCGTTGCCCTGAAGAGGGGTGAAGAAGCGGGGGAAAGGCTGTTGACGGGTGCATGCGGTGAAACGATTTTCAGAAACGTTTGCATGTGGCTGTTTCGAGGCATGTCGTATATCGGGGGTCGAAGGATGGGGGGCAACCTTGCTGAAAGCGTTTGTAAAAAAGCAGAAAAACCAATCATTTTTCATCGTCGATTTCATTAAAAATCACTCATTTTTCACCAAAAATTTGTGATATTTTAAGGATTACGTTCGCTAAGGAGCAAACGTTTTCAAAGGAAAGATGCAAGGAAGCAGGAGGTCAAAGTGCGAATAAGTTCGCGTACGTTCGCAGGTATTGCGCACGTATTCACTAAGCAACAGCCCCCGCAAGACGGGGTCCATCCGAACCGATGACCCGCGTCGAGCGCAGGCAGGCGGCCCGCAAGGCCCGCACCATCAAAACGTGGAAGAAAGCCGCCGCCGGAGTCGCTGCCGTCGCCACCATGCTGGGCGGCATGGGCGTGGCCTCCACCGCACTCGCCTCGGACCGTGACAGCTACCAGGATACGGTCGGCAATGCCACGTTCGAGCAGGCCCGCGAACAGTACGGCCTGACCGAGAGCATGAAGAACGGCGCCATCCTGCATGCGTGGATGTGGTCGTTCAAAACCATCACCGAACATATGCCTGAAATCGCCGCGGCCGGCTACACCTCCGTGCAAACCGAGCCGATGAGCAAAATCAAGGAAGTCGCCGCAAACGGCAAGAAGTTCACCGAAAACTGGTATTACGTGTACCAGCCGGCGAACACCTCCATCGGCAACTTCGTGGTCGGCAGCGAAGACGATCTGAAGGAAATGACCGCCACTGCACACAAATACGGCGTGCGCGTAATCGTAGAGTGGTAGCAACCACTTCACCTCCGACTGGAGCGCCATCGACTCCGATTGGCAGAACAAAGACTACTTCCACTCCCGTTCCAACTGCGGCGGCAACGACGGCGACCAGATCAACTATTCCAGCCGCCGCGATGTGACCCAGTGCCACCTGCTTGGCCTGTGGGATCTGAACACGCAGAACCAGTATGTGGCCGACCGCATGCAGGACTTCCTGAAGACCGCAGTCGCGGACGGCGTTGACGGCTTCCGCTTCGATGCCGCCAAGCACGTCGAACTGCCGACCGAAGTGTTCGACAACAAGACCTCCAACTATTGGAACACCATTTTGAACAATGGTTCGCAGTTCCAGTACGGCGAAGTGCTGCAGGGCGATTCCGGCCTCGACTACAAGGCCTATGCGGACCTGTTCGCCAACAACTCCTCCGACGGCGGCGGCAACACCGCATCCAACTATGGCAAGTCCGTGCGCGCGGCCATCAGCTCAGGCAATCTGAGCACCAAGATGGTGCAGAACATCGATACCGGCGGCGCCAAGGAAGACCAGCTCGTCACTTGGTGGAGTCGCATGACAACTACGCCAATGGCGACAAGGAATCCACGTATCTGACCAATGATCAGATCGTATTCGGCTGGGCGATCGTGGGCTCCCGCAAGGCCGGCGCACCGCTGTACTTCAACCGTCCGGTCGGCTCTGGCGGAACCAATGCACAATTCGCCGAGCAGTCCCAGCTGGGTGATGCGGGCGACGACATGTGGAAGAACAAGTCGGTCGTGGCCGTCAACCACTTCCGTAACGCCATGGACGGCAAGAGCGAATATCTGCAGAACTGCGGCGCCGATCAGAACAACGCCAACAAGTCCTGCCTGATGATCGAACGCTTCACCAAGGACGGTACCGCCAACGATGGCGTGGTAATCGCCAATATAGGCGGCGACCAGAGCCTCGTCGGCATGAGCACCAACCTTGACGACGGCGTGTATCCGGATGAAGTCAACGGCGGAAGCATCACCGTTTCCGGCGGCAAGATCACCTCCGGCACCGCCAAGGGCAACGCGGTCAGCGCCTACTATCTGAAGGCCGAAGCCAAGCCGTACGTTTCCGCGGAACCGTCTTCCGCAACATTCAGCGGAAGCAGCGTTGACGTGACCCTGCGCGCAAGCAAGGCCGAAAACCTCAAGTACACGACCTCCGAAGGCAAGTCCGGCACCTTCAAGAACGGTGACGTCATCACCGTGGGCAGCTCCATCTCCGTGGGCGAGTCCGTAACCGTGACCGTGACCGGCACAAGCACGGAAGACGGATCCAAACTCACCGGAAAAACCACGGTGACCAAGACGGAAGTCGCCAAACAGAACCTCGCCTCGCGATATGGCACGAACAAAGTCGGCTTCGGCGTGAAGAAAACCATCAGCTTCAATGCCGGAAAAGGCGCGAGCATCTCCGATTGGGACAGCTCCATGCTGATCGCACAGGCGCAGCAACGACGATCCGCGCGTCTACCGACCGAATTCCATGTATGAGGTGCCGATCGATCTGTATGCACTGTATGGTGCCTACGATGACGACAATCTGTACCTCATGTGGGAAATGACCAACGTGCAAGACGTGGTCGACACCGGCGACGATTATCCGCTCAGCCAAGGCCACCTGTGGCAGACCCAGAATCTGCCGTTCCACATCGCCATCGACACGAAGGACGAAAGCACCGAGTGGGCAAGGACGGCGGACTTTCCACCGGCGGAACTGTGGGCTTCCGGCATCAAGTGGAGCGGTGAGCAGAACGTCAACAAGGTCGTGACGATTTCCACCAACGGTTCCAACGGTCCGTGGATCTACAAGGCGACGCTACAGGTCTTGATTCCAACGCCGAATATGGTCCGGCAGCCAACGCCAAGACCAACACCAAGCTTCCGGCGCAAGTTCGG
>ENA-OQHA01000332-OQHA01000332.1-human-gut-metagenome-genome-assembly--contig:-NODE-332-length-24954-cov-4.149031_pt1 | contig 24954 bp, 34 predicted proteins | sample MGYA00242558_ERZ504707 | MGnify/ENA primary metagenome ERZ504707 (study PRJEB26092, sample SAMD00036197) | human gut metagenome | host: Homo sapiens | study: EMG produced TPA metagenomics assembly of...
GCAAGAAGGCGGGCGGGAATCATGCCTCTTGGTGGAAACGAGGAAGTCAGCGGAAGCCATAAGGGATATGCTATGGAATGCTCTGTGAGCTGTTCAGCTCTATTCTTCCATGGGCGTTACCTCCGACAAATGCTGTACATTCCCAGACAAGACCGGTATCTGCCATGGATTTATGGCGATCAACCCGGCGGCATTCGGAGATCCGGATGCGATCCGCAAGCATTTTCAGAATATCTTGAGGCACTTCGGGAGAGTCCGAAGGCAGACGGTCAGGACAGGATCTATACACACGGCGAGAAAGAGGTAGCTGCTGAAAAAGACAGAAAAGAGAATGGCATTCCGGTCAACGACAATACCATGGTAGAGCTTGCTGATCTCTGCAGTTATCTGAAGCTTGATTTTGGCTCTTATTTTGAAGGCTATGAGCTTCCGAAGGACAGTAAATTCTTCAATGGTAATTATTAATTCAGGTAATCCTTTTGAAATGAAATATATCATAATTATCCAAGGAGGAAAAGAAAATGGATTATGCAAAAGAGTCATTAAGACTGCACGGAGATTGGAAAGGTAAGATCGAGGTTGTTACAAGAGTGCCGGTTGAGAATAAAGACGACCTTTCTCTTGCATATACACCAGGTGTAGCTCAGCCTTGCCTTGAGATCCAGAAAGATATCAATAAATCCTACGAGCTTACAAGAAGATGGAATATGTGTCTTGTTGTAACAGACGGTTCCGCAGTTCTTGGTCTTGGTGACATCGGACCGGAAGCCGGTATGCCTGTAATGGAAGGTAAATGTGTACTGTTCAAGCATTCGGCGATGTAGACGCATTCCCGCTTTGCATTAAGAGCCATGATGTAGACGAGATCGTAAATACTATTTACATGATCTCCGGATCCTTCGGTGGTGTTAACCTTGAGGATATCTCCGCTCCGAGATGCTTTGAGATCGAGAAAAAACTGAAAGAGAAATGTGATATTCCGATCTTCCACGATGATCAGCACGGAACTGCAGTTATCACACTTGCAGGTCTGACAAACGCTCTGAAGGTTGTCGGAAAGAAGAAAGAGGATGTTCGTATCGTTATGAACGGTGCAGGTGCAGCTGCTATCTCTATCTGCAGACTTCTTCTGAAAGCAGGCTTCAAGGATGTTACACTCTGCGATAGAAAGGGTGCCATCTATGAGGGACGTACAGAAGGAATGAACCCGGTTAAGGAAGAGATGAGCAAGCTCACAAACCTTCAGAAGAAACAGGGATCTCTTGCAGAGATGCTGGTTGGCGCGGATGTATTTATCGGTGTTTCCGCTCCTGGAGCAGTTACAACAGAGATGGTTAAGACCATGAACAAAGATGCCATCATCTTCGCATGCGCAAACCCGACACCGGAGATCTTCCCGGATGACGCAAAAGCAGGCGGAGCAAAGGTTATCTCTACAGGAAGAAGTGACTTCCCGAACCAGATCAACAACGTTCTTGCATTCCCTGGAATCTTCCGTGGTGCATTTGATGTAAGAGCAAGTGATATCAACGATGAGATGAAGATCGCAGCTTCCAAGGCTCTTGCAGATCTGATCACAGATGAGGAGCTTTCTCCGGAGTATATCATTCCGAAGGCATTCGACAAGAGAGTCGGACCGGCTGTCGCAAAAGCAGTAGCAGAGGCAGCAAAAGCAACAGGCGTAGCACGTATCTGATCTTAAGCGCCTGATACGAACCAAAACAGCCCTTCATTAAGAAGAATATATCAGACACCCGTACTCTGTAACCCGGTACGGGTGTCTTTTGTTTTCCAGGCAGGTGGTATTACCCTTTGACAAATGTCCTCGCAGTGAGTACAATAGCAAAAGAATATGATAGGAGGTTAAGCACAGCATGAAACCATGGGAAGCTAATATACGAAAAGTAGTGCCGTATACTCCTGGCGAACAGCCAAATGAGAGAGGCATGATCAAACTGAATACAAACGAGAATCCATATTCACCGGCTCCGGGTGTGGAGAAGGCGCTGAAGGCCCTTGATGCCGATACCCTGAGACTTTATCCGGATCCGACAGCAGGAGACCTGGTACACAGTATTGCCGCGTTCTACGGCTGAAGGATGAGCAGGTATTTACAGGCGTTGGTTCTGATGACGTACTGGCTATGTGTTTTCTCACATTTTTTAATTCAGAGAAACCGATCCTGTTCCCGGACATCACTTATTCTTTCTATGATGTATGGCAGATCTTTTAAGGATCCCATATGAGCGCCCGGCATTAGATGAGGAGTTCCATATCCGTAAGGAAGATTATTTCCGTGAAAACGGCGGAATCGTATTCCCTAATCCCAATGCACCGACCGGCGTGGAAATGCCTCTTTCTGAGATCGAGGAGATCGTGGCAAAGAATCCGGAGAGTATCGTGATCGTAGATGAGGCGTACGTGGATTTCGGAGCAGCATCCGCACTGCCGCTGATCGAAAAATATGATAATCTGCTTGTTGTACAGACCTTCTCCAAGTCCAGATCCCTGGCAGGAATGCGTATCGGATATGCTTTCGGAAATCCGGAGCTGATCAAATATCTCAATGATGTGAAATATTCCTTTAACTCCTATACCATGGATCGTACAACCATCGCGGCTGGTGTGGCATCTATGGAGGATAAGGTATATTTTGAGGAATGCTGCCATAAGATCATTACAACAAGAGAGTGGACAAAGGCAGAGCTCAGGAAGCTTGGATTTTCCTTCCAGGATTCCAAATCCAACTTTATCTTTGCCACACATGAGAGCTGTCCGGCCAAAGAGCTTTTCGCAGCACTGAGGGAGAAACATATCTATGTAAGATATTTCCCGAAGGACAGGATCGACAATCATCTCCGTATCTCCATCGGTACCGATGAGGAGATGAAAAAGCTGGTAGAATTCCTGACGGAATATCTGCAGAAATAACAGTTAAGGAGGTACTATGGAAGTACTGGTACAATGGTTTTCACACCACCTTGCACAGTTTATCTCTCCCGAGGAGCTGTGTTCATCATTTCTATGATCCCGATACTGGAGCTTCGCGGCGGCCTTCTGGCAGCTTCTTTGCTGAAGATATCGGCTGCGAAGGCACTGCCGATCTGTATCGTGGGAAATATTATTCCGATTCCGTTTATCCTGCTTTTTATCCGGCAGATCTTTAAATGGATGAAAAAAACAAAGACGTTCAGAGGTCTGATCACAAAGCTGGAAAACAGAGCTATGGGAAAGAGTGACCAGATCAAGAGATATGAATTTCTTGGACTTTTGCTGTTTGTGGGAATCCCTCTTCCGGGCACAGGAGCCTGGACAGGTGCACTGATCGCCTCTCTTCTTGAGGTGGATATCAAAAAATCCTCCATTGCGATCCTGTGCGGACTTTTTATGGCAAGTGTCATTATGTATATTGTTTCTTATGGAATTGTAGGAAATGTAGTGCATTGATCGATCGCAGAGAAGGAATGTCTTTTTGATCGAAATCGGATTGAAAATAAAGAAATCCCTTACCGGATCTGTAAAATGATATGTGTTCTGTATTTCGGAAACATATCAGAGATCGGTAAGGGATTTTTTATGTGTTTTTACATATCAGGCAGAGGTATACCGAGAAGATCCTTACATAAGTCTGCGCTTCAGCATGTCCGCGTTTAAAGCGTATTTCAGAGCTGTATCCCTAGTGATGCGGCCTTTTTTATATAATTCCAGAAGGCTCTGGTCCATAGAACGCATCTGCTCCTGACCGGATGTGGAGATCACGCCTTCGATCTGGTGTACTTTATTGTCGCGGATCATATTGCGGATGGCAGGAGTCAGGCGCATGATCTCGAAAACAGGAATGTTGCGTCCGTCCACATCCGGGATCAGCTGCTGGGAGATTACAGCCTGAAGGACCATGGAAAGCTGGAGGGCAATCTGATGCTGCTGAGATGGCTCAAACACGTCCATGATGCGTTCGATGGTGTTGGCTGCTCCCAAAGTATGCAGGCTGGAAAGGACAAGATGACCGGTTTCCGCAGCGGTCATGGCAGTCTGGATGGTTTCATGATCACGCATCTCTCCAAGAAGGATCACATCCGGGCTCTGGCGTAGTGTGGCACGAAGAGAAGTCAGATAGCTTTCGGTGTCGGTACAGATCTCGCGCTGGCTGACGATACAGCGATCATGGCGGTGGAGATATTCCAGAGGATCCTCCAGAGTGATGATGTGCCTTCCCGGGTATGGTTGATCCGGTCGATCAGGCAGGCCATAGTGGTGGATTTACCGCTTCCGGCAGAACCGGTAACAAGGACCATGCCACGGGTATAGTCGGAGATATTCATCACATCCTCCGGAATGGAAAGCTCTGCAGGATCCGGCAGCCGGAAGGCGATCACGCGGATCACGGCAGCCAGGGAACCACGCTGCTTGTAGGCATTGACACGAAATCTGGAAACACCGGGAATGGAAAAAGAAAAGTCATCATCACCGGTTTCCATAAGACGGGATATATCGCGGTTTTCCGCAAGGCCGTAATGGTGCGGAGTAAATTTTCTGTCTGATCAGGCATCAGCCTGTCACCACGGTCTAAAAGATGACCGTCGATCTTTTCTGCCAGGGGGCGGCCTGCGATGATAAAGATATCAGAGACACGCCGGTTGGCAGCTTCTGCTAAAAATTCAGGAATAGGGGTATCCATAGGTTTATTCTCCTTTAAATACATTCTGGTGGTTGTCAGGTTGCCAGGATCCGGTAAGCTCTGTGTTCCATTGCAGGATCTGATAAGCGGAAGAGCTTTTTTCCTGCGGGTAAAAAATCTCAAGCACTACAGAAAGCTGTTGTGTCTCGGAAATTCCAACGGAGAAGGAAAGGGTGTGGCTGTGGGAATCCCAGCTGAGATCGTTCCTTGTGTCCGCAAGCTTTTGTATCATGGAAAAATATCTGGTTTCATCGGAAGCTTTTTCCCTGTATTGCTCCAGATCATCACGGATTTCTGAAACGGTTTCCGTGGCGCTTGCGCAGCCGGTGTAATAATTTTCGGTCTGTTCCATAGAATGTCTGGCTGTGTTAAGACTGGATCTGGAGCTTCCAAGAGTAAGCAGAGCAAGTACACAGAGACACAGCACAGAGAAGATAAGAAACAGGGAAGGAATGCCGACAGTTACAAAAAACGTATGCTTCTGTTTCAATGTACAGCCTCCCTTCTGTAGTCATCAACAGGAAAACGCAGGGTGATCCGGTAAAGCTCACTGCCGTTGGAAAGCTGCCGGAAAGAAAGCTCGCCGGATTTTTCTGAAGAAGAAATATCTGTTTCCAGGATCATTTCACAGGCGGCTTCTCCAGAAGAGCAGCTCTGCCAGTTACGGTCATAATACCAGATCAGGTTGGTGTTCTTTTTGATACTCCCCGGAAGCAGGGAGAGGAACTGTTCATCGGTTCCGTCAGTGCCTTCCAGTATCTCGCCCACGGAGGTTGTGAGAGCCTGGATCTGGTTCCACTGTTCTGCCTGGAGCCGGTTTTTCCGTGCTGCCGCGAAGATCTGGATGCAGGCAGCTGAGGAAAGTGACAGAAACAAAAGGGCAAGGATCATTTCCATCAGAAAAAGGCTGGTACCGGAATTATGTCTTGATTCTTTCATGATGCCTCCTTTTTGCCAGTGCGATGAAGCAGGAATTCCGAGCAGACTCCCGTGGTACTTTCCAGGGAAAAGTGGTAAAAACCATTTCCATTTCCGAAAACCGGAAATCGGAAAGCTGTGAGATGACGGTTCCTGCATCGGAACTGGCCTGAGAGCCTTTTGCAGTGAAAAGCTCCATCAGACTGTCATTCTTCAGGTAAATATACGTGATATATTCTTTTCCTTTGATATCGTCCCGGAAACAAAGGGCAGGAATATCATCCAGGGAACCGGAAAAGATCTCATCGCCGCGGTCATGCTGCCGGAATTTGGTAGTCAGATAAGTTGCTGCGGTTCCAAGCTCGGAATCGGAGTCAGTCTGTTTCACAGTCTGCTGGTAAATCCGGGCGGAAAATAGCAGCATCAGTATAAGGAACAAAACAAAAACACCGAAAAGAAGAAGCGAAAAAAGAGAAGAAACGGAATGTCCGGTGTTCTTCCGGTGATTCATGAGGCATTCCCTCCTTTCGCACTGCCGGACAGAGCGATCACGCTGATAGACGGCAGGAGATTGGAACCGTTAGGAACATACTCTACTACGAATTTGGTTTTGTCATAAGTAATATGATAATCCAAGAGAAGCTGGGACAGGCTTTCGGGATATGTGCCTGTGAGGGCATAGGTGCGGATGGCACCGTTTTTCAGTGCCTGTTCCAGAGCATCCTGTTCTTTGTGTACGGCCTGATCGGAGGTGCTGCTGACACCTGCCACAAACAAGGTGCAGGATAAAACCAGAAGCAGCGCCGGAAAGAGAAGAAAAAATGCTCTGAGAATTTTGTTCTGCGGCTTTCGAAAAGTTCCATGCGGTCACCACCTTACATTGCAAAATCTGAGAGGATCCCCAGAAGCGGCATCATGACGGATAAAAGGACCAGCCCCACAAGAAGAGACAGCAGGATCACGATGGTAGGCTCCACAATGGAGACTGCCTGTGAGATCAGATCTATGGATCTTTCGGTGTACTGCCGGGAAAGCCTGCGGAAGGTTTCGTCACTGGAACCGGAATAGAAGGATATCGTGATGAGACGGCCTTCCATGCCGCCGAACAGACCGGATTCTGTAAGAGCCTTGGAAAAAGTTTCTCCGCTATCCAGGATAGAGGAAGCCTTCCGGAGTCTTTCGAGTATCACCGGCTGTGAGATCAGATCCTTTGTAAGCTCCAGGCTGGTTTCCGGGGAAAGTCCGCTCCGAAGCCCCAGGGAAAGGCCCTGGGCCAGACGACTGTAATCCATGGCAACCGGGATCTCACGGAAAAACGGGAGATGGATGGCCATTTTTCGCAGCAGGCTGTGACCTTTTTCCGTAAGACTGAAAACAGGATGCAGCCAATGAGGGCTGCGGCGAGGATCAGAAAAACAGAGGAATACCGGCTGATCACGTTGCCTGCATTCAGAAGTCCCCGGGAAACCCCGTTCATTTCCATTCCCATCTGGTTAAATACCTGTTGAAATACCGGCAGGACTTTTATCAGAAGGACCAGGATCACAACAGCCATCATGCCAAGCATGAGCAGCGGGTAAGTGACTGCAGACCGTATCTGTCCTGAGATTTCTTCATCCTGTTCATAGTGGGAACTGAGACTTTCCATGATCTCATCCAGCAGCCGGTTTCCTCACCGGTCCGGACATAGGCGGTCATGGATGTGGGAAAGATCCCGGATTCGTCAAGAGCCCGGGAAAGAGAACCGTTTTCTTCCACGGAACGGATCAGGGGTGTGAGGATCTGCCGGTCTGCATCGGTCTTGCTTTCGTCACAGAGGATGTGAAGTCCTTCAGCTGTGGATATGCCGGAATGCAGAAGCATTCCCATCTGCCCGCAGAAACTGGATAATTCCCGGGCTGTCAGTTTGTTTTTCATAATAAGGTCTCCTTTAGTGGGTCAGCGCGTGAACTGTACCGTATAATTGCTTTCATCACCGATATATTCCTGAATCGCTTCATCACCATCACTGTTGGCGTCAAAGGTGGGATCCATCAGCTTCCAGGTGTCGCCGTCAAAAGATACTGCCTTTGTCACCCAGCCTCTGCCACGGATATAAACATCGATCCATGCATGCTTTACATCACCGGAATAGCCGATCTGAAGCTTGCAGGGAATGTCCTGGCTACGGAGCATTGCAGTAGTCAGTGCAGCGTAATCAAAACAGATCCCCGTGCCGGTGCTTAAAGTATCATCTACATCAGGAAGATAACCGGCTTCGACAGAATCAGCTTTGTCATAATCGTAGGAAATATGACTGGTAACATATGTATAGAAGGTTTTCAGGATGTCGATATCGGTCATGTCTTCTTTGACAAGAGAGGCTGCCAGTTTGCAGGCTTCACTTTTGGAAGAAAAGTCCACGTACTGGTTTGGATACAGAAACGGAAGAAACTCATTCTGAAGCTTTATTGTGAGCGTTTCCGTGTAAAGGGCGGCATACTGGTTTCCATCAACCTGCTGATAGCAGGTGATGAGATACTCACCGGAGCCTTCGGAAAAAGGAAGTACCGTCTGTTCATCAGGTTCCAGAAAATAGGAATAGACCACACCGGAGGGAGCAGTAAGCTGAATGTTCATGCGGGAATCATCGGAATCGGATTCTGCGGTCAGATACCCCTGATCCTGATTGGAAATATCCAGGATCAGAGGGGAACTGCCCAGTGTTTTTTTGCCGGGGGCCTCCGGGGTGAGGACTCTGGCCGGAGAATATACCGGAGGTTCTTCATCGGAGGAAGGAGAATTTCCACAGCCTGCCAGCAGGATTCCGAAAAGCAGCCATACAAAAAAGAGACGGACTGGTAAAAATTTTGACATTGTTTCCGTTCTCCTGTTATATCATGCTTTCTTTTTGAACAGTATAGCAGATTCCGTGAAAAAAAGACAGGAGTAGGGCTCAAAATGCAGTGGAAAATGTTGACATTTCAGGGAAAAAAACATATACTCTATATATAAAGGCAAACCTGTTGAAAGACAGGGACGCAAAGCCATGGGTCTAAGGTCCGAAGGATGACTATGACAGCCGGTTGCCGCATTAAATTCCGATTTAATGACGTATTCAGATAACATCTATGAACAAGAATCTGTGTGTTAATGCGGCCGTTTATTTCGTTAGAATAAGCGGCTTTTTTGATGCCTAAAATCCGGTTTAGGTTGGAAACTGAAACGTCGGCTTTCAGAAAGGTGTGAATGATATGAAAAGAACAGATATCCGTAAAATTTTTACAGGCAGGAAAAAAGCTTTAGCAGGATGCCTTGCAGCTGTTATTGTACTGGCAGGTGGCTTTAATGTCTGGCAGTCGTCACAGGTTCCGGAATTTCCGGATTTTACAGATCCGGTAGTGGAGACTACCATCACAGAGGACGACACTCCACTTGCTTCAAAACCGAAGGTGACTACCAAAACGACTTCAAATACCAAGACAACCAGAAAAAAAGTTAAGCTGAAAAAAGCGGCGACCAAGACTTATACCAAGAAGCTTCCGACTACCAATAAGAAGAGTACGACCACAAAGAAAACAAACAGAAATACAACCGTAAAAACATTAAAGACAGTTAAGACTGCAACAACACAGAAATACACAAAGAAATCAAAAACAGCCGTTCAGACACGGAAAGTAACTACAACCATTCAGACGACCACAACAGTCATGGCGGCTTCAGCTACTGCCGGCAAAGCGAATGCAGCTTCCACAAAAAAAGTAGAAAGCATCAGCATGGACAGCAAATATTCAGTAAGCAATATTGCTTCCATTGCACCGAAGATGGACAGCAGGGTGCTCAAAGCCTACAAGAAGCTTGGATTTACTGTAACGATCGATCCGTCTGTTAACTACGGAGGCTGCTTTAACGCACATTCAAGAAGCATCATCCTTCGTTTTGAGAATGAGACAATCTACCATGAGCTGGGACATTTCCTTGCTTTTGTTGCGGGAAACGTAGACAGAACAAGTGATTTTGCCGCAGTTTATAACAGCGAAAAATCCAAATTTACAGGTATTAACAGAAGCTATGCAACGCAGAACAGTTCAGAATATTTTGCAGAATCAGTGCTTGAGTATGTAACAAGTCCGTCAACACTTAAGAGACAGAGACCAAAAACGTATGCAGCGATCGTGGCGGCTCTGAATAAAATTACCGATGAACGTATCCAGAGGGTCATGGATATATACGGGCCGTTCTGGAGCTAAAAAAGAAGCATACAGGAATGTTGGATCTGTCCGGGAAGAGATCTCCCGGGCAGATTTTTTTCTTTTTTGTGAGAAAAGTATAAAAAAAATGTCGATAAATATTTCTTGCAATAGACTCTATAAGGTGTGTATAATGAAACATAAGCTGAAAACACGCTTTCATTCAAAAAAAGTGCAGCCATGTCAGGTTGTATCTGATTCCATAAACAACAAATATATAATTTATCAGATTTAAGAATAGAGGATTTAATATGAGAGAAAAGTATGAATCATTATCTCTGGCGGTGCTGAAGGATCTGGCAAAGGCGAGAGGGATGAAGGAATTTCTACTCTGAGAAAACCGGCACTGATTGAGCGGATGCTGGAGGAGGACGCCAAAAAGTCCGACAGAGGAAATCCCGAAGAAGTACACAAAAGTACACCGGCAGAAAATACTGTAAAAGAAAAAAGCTATGATTCGGAAAAAACAGAATATCGTACCCGTCCGGCAGGTGAAGGACTTCAGGAGCAGCGGAAGGAATATCGTAGTGATAAGAATGAGCAGGAACACAGAAGCACAAATATCCGCAGAGAGTACAACCGTGAATATAACCGGGAAGCTACAAGGGAGAACGGGAATGTCCCGTCAGAATCCACCCAGCTGGACAGTGGTGAAAAGGCTAACGGGATCCTGGAGGTCCTTCCGGATGGATATGGCTTTATCCGATGTGAGAATTATATGCCGGGTGAGAACGACATTTATGTTTCTCCTTCCCAGATCCGCCGCTTTAATTTAAAGACAGGTGATATCATCCAGGGAAATATCCGCATCAAGACCCAGGGAGAGAAGTTCAGTGCCCTTCTCTACGTATCTTCCATTAATGGTTTCCATCCGAGTGAGGGACAGAGACGGTATAATTTTGAAGATATGACACCGATCTTTCCGAATGAGAGACTTGTCATGGAGCGTGCAGGCGGTACAACGGCTATGCGTATCGTGGATCTGATCAGTCCTATCGGAAAGGGCCAGCGAGGAATGATCGTATCTCCGCCAAAGGCAGGTAAGACAACCCTTCTGAAAGATGTTGCCAAGTCTATCCTCAGGAATAACAGAGATATGCATCTGATCATTCTTCTGATCGATGAGCGCCCTGAGGAGGTTACCGATATCAGAGAGGCGATCCAGGGACCGAATGTGGAAGTGATCTATTCTACATTTGATGAACTTCCGGAACATCATAAGAGAGTTTCCGAGATGGTTGTGGAGCGTGCGCGCCGTCTTGTAGAGCATAAACAGGATGTGATCATTCTTCTGGATTCGATCACACGACTTGCCAGAGCCTATAATCTGATCATCCCGCCAAGCGGAAGAACCTTATCCGGTGGTCTTGACCCGGCGGCTCTCCATATGCCCAAAAGGTTTTTTGGCGCAGCCCGTAATATGCGCGAGGGCGGAAGCCTGACGATTCTGGCAACCGCACTTGTGGATACCGGAAGCAAGATGGACGATGTTATTTATGAGGAGTTCAAGGGAACCGGTAATATGGAACTTGTCCTGGATCGTAAATTACAGGAGAAACGGGTATTCCCGGCCATTGATATCCAGAAATCCGGAACCAGAAGAGAGGATCTGCTTCTCAGCAAGGATGAACAGGAAGCGGTTTATATTATGCGAAAAGCTCTCAACGGAATGAAAGCGGATGAGGCAGTAGAACAGATCCTGAATACCTTTGCCAGAACCAGGAACAATGCAGAACTGGTACAGACTGTAAAGAAACAGAAATTTTTATAAAGTCCTTGCATTTTAGGGAAAGCTATGTTATACTTAGCAAGCTGTTTAAAATGGAATTCGTCAATTGAATACGAATAATATTAAATATATAGAGAGGTGAAAATCATGAGAGAAGGAATCCATCCGAACTACTATCAGGCAACTGTAACCTGCAACTGCGGAAACACTTTCGTAACAGGTTCTACTAAAGAGGACATCCATGTTGAGATCTGTTCCAAATGCCATCCGTTCTACACAGGACAGCAGAAGGCTACACAGGCTCGTGGACGTATCGATAAGTTCAACAAGAAATACGGCCTGAATAAGTAATTATTGCGAATACAGGAAATGAGAAGGTTGAGGTTGGGAAATCTCAACCTTTCTTTAACTGAAAAATTTTAAATTTGCACAGGAGAGAATGAATGAGATCATCGAATATCGGCGGACAGGCGGTCATGGAAGGCATCATGATGCGCCACAAGGACAAATATTCTATCGCAGTGCGCCGCCCGGACCAGGAGATCGAGCTGAAGGTAGAGGATTATAAATGTATCTTCGGAAATCACGCATTTCTGAAGAAACCGATCATCCGTGGTGTGGTAAGCTTTGTGGATTCTCTTGTGGTAGGCACGAAATGCCTGATGTATTCTGCGGAGATCGCAGGAGACGAGGAAGATGAGGGAACAGTCAGGAAGAATGAGCAGCTTACAGAAGAAGAGCGTTCTGCAAAAAAGCCAAAGAGGATAAGCAGTTCAAGTGGCTTCTTTACATTACGGTAGCTATCTCCATGGTGGTTTCTGTGGCTGCTTTTATGTTTCTTCCGTATGTACTGGCTAGTCTGATCCGAGGGGTAGGTGCTTCGGAATTTCTGGTCACCATAGTGGAAGCCTTTGTGAAGCTGGCACTGTTTATGGGATATATGTTCCTGATCTCCAGAATGAAGGATATCCAGAGGACATTTATGTATCACGGTGCGGAGCACAAATGTATCAACTGTGTGGAGCATGGTCTGCCTCTGACGGTAGAGAATGTGTTAAAGAGCTCCAGGCTTCATAAGCGCTGTGGAACAAGCTTTCTGTTTCTGGTCATGCTGGTAAGTATTGTGCTGCATTTTATGTTTGTGGCGGTGCCGTTTTACTGGGTGAGATTGCTGGGAAGACTTCTCATGGTGCCAGTAGTTGCGGGAATTTCTTTTGAGATCATCCAGTGGGCAGGAAGAACAGACAGTAAATTTGCGGACATTATGAGTAAACCAGGTCTTGCCATGCAGAAATTCACCACAAAGGAGCCTGCTGCAGATATGGCAGAGGTAGCCATTAAAGCAGTTGAGGCTGTTTTTGATTGGAGAGCTTATCTGAAAGAGGAATTTGACCTGGACATCCCATATGAGACAGAGGAGACAGAAAATGCAGACTCTTGAGTCCCTTCTGAAAAAAGGTACAACAATACTGAAAGATAACGGATTGGAAGAAGCCGGGCTGGATGCCTGGCTCCTTCTGGAATTTAAGACCGGAAAGAATCGGGCATATTATTTTGCGCATGGAGATGAACCGGTGTCTGATGAGACCGCAGCAGAGTATCTTACGCTGATCGACAGGCGGGCAGGACATATTCCTGTACAGCAGCTGACTCATCAGGCTTTTTTATGGGCTATGAATTTTATGTAAACGAAAACGTGCTGATTCCTAGACAGGATACGGAGACTCTGGTGGAAGAGGCATTGAAACACCTTGGGGATGTGGAAAAACCGGAGATTCTGGATATGTGTACCGGCTCCGGCTGCATCCTGCTCAGCCTTCTTCTGGAACGGCAGGATGCCTGTGGGACCGGTGTGGATGTTTCACCGGAAGCACTGGAAGTGGCTAAAAAGAATGCAGGTATTCTAAAGGTGGAGAACCGGGCGGATTTTGTGGAAAGCGATCTGTTCTCAGCACCGTATTTTTGTGAAAAAGGTGGAAAAGATAGTGGGAAATATGATATCCTTATTTCAAATCCGCCTTATATCGCAACAGAAGAAATTGAAACACTGATGGAAGAAGTCCGCCTTCATGATCCGAGGAAGGCCCTTGACGGAATGGAAGACGGGCTCTATTTTTACAGAAAGATCACCGCAGAGGCCGGAAGGTACCTGAAACCGGGCGGATGGCTTCTGTATGAGATCGGCTGCACCCAGGGTGAGGCAGTCAGTACAATGATGAAAGCAGCCGGTTTTACCGGGGTTCAGATCGTAAAGGATCTGCCGGGCCTTGACCGTGTGGTGCTTGGACAGAAACAGGAGGAAATACATGTTTGATAAACTGGATGATCTGCTGGTACGTTTTGAAGAGCTTCTCAATGAGCTGGGAGAACCGGGAGTAACCGACGATCCGGCACATTTTCAGAAGCTGATGAAGGAGCAGAGCGACCTGCAGCCAATCGTTGACGCATATAAAGAATATAAGAAAAATAAGGAAACCATCGAGGACAGTCTTTCCATGCTGGAGAGCGAGAAGGACGAAGAGATGCGTGAAATGCTGAAGGAAGAGCTTTCCGATGCAAAAAGAGAGTGGAGGAGCTGGAGCATGAGCTGAAGATCCTTCTTCTTCCGAAGGACCCTAACGACAGCAAGAACGTTATCGTTGAGATCCGTGGAGGTGCAGGCGGTGATGAGGCAGCACTTTTTGCAGCAGAGATTTATCGTATGTATGTGAAATACGCGGAGTCCCGCCGCTGGAAAACCGAGATGCTCAGCCTCAATGAGAACGGCATCGGCGGCTTTAAGGAGGTTACCTTCATGATCAAGGGTGAGGTGCATATTCCAGACTGAAATACGAAAGCGGTGTTCACCGTGTACAGCGAGTACCGGAGACAGAGTCCGGCGGAAGGATCCATACCTCTACCTGTACGGTAGCGATCATGCCGGAGGCGGAAGAAATTGATTTCCATCTGGATCTCAATGAGTGTAAATTCGATGTGTTCCGTGCATCCGGAAACGGTGGTCAGTGTGTCAACACCACAGACTCCGCAGTACGTCTTACTCATATCCCTACAGGAATCGTGATTTCCTGCCAGGATGAGAAGTCTCAGCTTAAGAATAAGGATAAAGCACTCCGTGTGCTCCGTTCCCGTCTGTATGAGATGGAGCTTGCCAAGCAGCATGACGCTGAGGCAGAGGCAAGGAGAAGCCAGATCGGTACAGGTGACCGCTCCGAAAAGATCCGTACCTATAACTTCCCTCAGGGACGTGTAACAGACCACAGGATCAAGCTTACCCTTCATCGTCTTGAAAATATCCTTAACGGAGATCTGGATGAGATCATTGACAGTCTGATCGCAGCAGACCAGGCAGTAAAGCTGACAAAGCTGAATGAACAGGAGTAAGCGCTGATTACAGCTACAGAGTTCAAAAAATTATAATAAATCAGGAGGAAACGAAAATGAAAAAGACAGCACTGGTGATCATGCAGCCGGTATCGGCAGCCGTTTTGGAAAAGGAATCAAGCAGCTTGCACCGGTAGGCCCGAAGGGCGAGATCATTATGGACTATTCCATCCATGATGCGCTGGAGGCAGGATTCAACAAGGTCGTATTTATCATTCGTAAAGACCTTGAAGATGAATTCAAAAAAGTGATCGGAGACCGTATCTCCAACATTACAGAAGTTGCTTATGCATTCCAGGAGATCGACGATCTTCCGGGCAATTTTACAAAACCGGCGGACCGTACCAAGCCATGGGGAACCGGACACGCTGTACTGGCAGCAAAGAAAGTCCTTTCCGAGCCATTCGCTGTGATCAATGCAGATGACTACTACGGAAAAGAAGCCTACGTAAAGGTGCATGACTACCTGGTACAGGATCATCCGCAGGATGGCCCGATGCACATCTGCATGGCAGGTTTCCGCCTTGGAAATACATTAAGTGACAACGGAAGCGTCACAAGAGGAGTGTGCCATATTGAGGACGGCAAGCTTGTGGGCGTTACAGAGACACATAACATCTTCAAGACAGCAGACGGCGCAGAGACAAGAAATGACGATGGTACAGCAGAAACACTGGATACAAAGAGCCTTGTTTCCATGAATATGTGGGGACTGACACCGGAATTTATGGAGATCCTTGAGAAAGGCTTCGTTGAGTTTCTTGGCGGGATCAAAGAGGGAGACATCAAAAAAGAGTATCTTCTTCCTGAGCTTATCGACCAGCTGATCCATTCCGGAAAAGCAGCGGTAGATGTTCTTGAGACAAAGGACGAGTGGTTCGGTGTTACCTATCAGGAGGATAAGGCATCTGTACAGGCTGCATTCAAAAAACTTACAGATGACGGCGTTTATCCGGAAGGACTGTATCAGTAATAAAGGAGAACATTATGGGTAAATATTTCGGAACAGATGGTTTTCGTGGTGAAGCAAATGTAAAACTTACAGCAGATCATGCATTTCGTGTGGGACGTTATCTCGGCTGGTATTACGGCAGAGATCACAAGGCGAAGATCGTGATCGGCAAGGATACAAGAAGAAGCAGTTACATGTTTGAGTATGCCCTTGCGGCAGGACTTACCGCATCCGGAGCAGATGCCTATCTGCTTCATGTAACCACAACTCCAAGTGTATCCTATGTGGTACGTACAGAAGATTTTGACTGCGGTATCATGATTTCCGCAAGCCATAATCCGTTTAATGATAATGGGATCAAGGTCCTTAATGAGAACGGACAGAAGATTTCCGCAGATATTGAAGCACGTATCGAGGCATATCTGGACGGCGAGATCGAGGAGCTTCCGCTGGCAACCGGAGAAGATATCGGCTGTACTGTGGATTTTGCATCCGGAAGAAACCGTTATATCGGACATCTGATCTCTATCCCATGCCATGATTTCAAAAATATCAAGGTTGGCTGGATTGTTCCAACGGAAGCTCATCCGCCATTGCTAAGAGCGTTTTTGACGCACTTCGTGCAAAAACCTATGTGATCAACAATGAGCCAAACGGAACCAACATCAACCGTGGCTGCGGTTCCACACACATTGAAGTTCTGAGACAGTTCGTGGTAGATAAAGGCCTGGATATCGGTTTTGCATATGATGGTGACGCAGACCGCTGTATCGCCGTAGACCACCGCGGAAACATCATTGACGGTGATAAGATCATGTATGTGTGCGGCAAATATTTAAGAGAGAAAGGCCAGCTCAACGGAAATACAGTTGTAACAACCGTTATGTCCAATCTTGGTCTTTACAAGTCTCTGGAGCGTGAAGGCATCGACTATGAGCAGACTGCAGTTGGTGACAAATACGTTGCTGAGAACATGATGGAAAACAATTACAGTATCGGTGGTGAACAGTCCGGACATATCATCTTTAGCCGCTATTCCGCTACCGGTGACGGGATCCTGACTTCTCTTATGATCATGGAGGCATGTGTGGATCAGAAGGCCACACTCTGCGACCTTGCAAAGGAGATGAAGGTTTATCCGCAGCTTCTCCGGAATGTGCGTGTTTCCGACAAGAAAACAGCACTGGAGAACGAAAAGGTAAAAGCAGCCATTGAGGCAGCCGCAGAGGCACTTGGCGATGACGGACGTATCCTGGTACGTGAGAGTGGTACAGAGCCGCTGATCCGTGTTATGGTAGAAGCGGGAACGGATGATCTCTGCCATAAATATGTAGATAGTGTTGTTGATGTGATGGAAGCCGAAGGGCTTGTTGTAGAATAAGGAATTCCATGAAAAAAACAAAGACCGTATTGATTCTTGCAGCCGTTACAGGAGCCTTGCTTCTGGGCGGCTGCGGCAGTGAAAAAAACAAAAATATATGAACAGGCCGGAAAGGATCTTTCCCAGGGAAGCTACAAGTATGCCCTGGAGGAGTACCAGAGCTCGATCCAGAACGGAGTGAAGCTGGCACAGTCCTATCGCGGGGCAGGTATCGCAAGCCTGCGTCTTGGCAAATATGAGGATGCGGTGAATAGCTTCACGGAAGCTCTGAACTGCGATAAAGTAAGCAAAAGCCTTCGTAAGGATATCCTGTCCTACCGGGCTACTGCAGAGCTGAAGTCTGGAAAATACGAGGATGCCATGGCAGACTGCCAGACACTTGGAGAAGATTTTCCATGGATGCAGGCAGTTATTTTCTCACCGGAAAGGTTGCCCTTGCCATGGATTCCTACGAAGAAGCCGCATCTAACTTCAAACAGGCCTATGGAGAAGATTCCACCTATGATATGGCGATCGAGATCTATGAGGCATATCTGGACAAGGATATGGAAGCGGACGGAACCAGATATCTGGAAGCTGCTCTTTCTTCTGAGGCCAAGGATGCCCAGGACCACTGTGACAGAGGCTGTGTCTACTACTATATGGAAGACTACAGCAACGCAAAAAAAGAGCTTCTGGAAGCAACCAAGAAGGATAATACGGAAGCATTGCTTCTTCTGGGAATGGTATATCTGGCCCAGGATGATGTGGAAAATGCTCAGGCAATGTACAAGCAGTATATTTCCGCAGTGGGTGATTCCGCCAAGGGCTATAATGGTCTGGCACTGTGCGATATCCGAAGCGGAGATTATGATTCCGCTCTTGATAACATCACAAAAGGCCTTCCGACAGCTACCACAGACGAGATGCAGAGTCTTCTGTTCAATGAGATCGTAGCCTATGAAAAAAGCTGGATTTTGCTACTGCACTGACCAAGGTCCAGGAATATATTGAGATGTTCCCTGAAGATTCCGCTGCAAAAAAAGAGCGGGCTTTCCTGAAAACCAGAACGTCTTCGGAGGGCTGATATGGAATATTTTGAGGAAATACAGGACAGGGTTATCCTGATCGGTGTCCAGGCAGATCGGGGGGATGACATGGAGGAATCCCTGGATGAGCTTGGAGAACTTGCGGTTACGGCAGGTGCGGCGGTTGCAGGCAGGATCATTCAGAATCGTGAGGCCGTACATCCGGGCACCTATATCGGAAAAGGCAAGATCGAAGAGGTAAAAGGTCTTCTCTATGCCCTGGATGCCAATGGTGTGATCTGTGACGATGAGCTTTCTCCTGCCCAGATGAATAATCTGGAGCGGGAGCTGGAGTGCAAGGTTATGGATCGTACCCTGCTGATCCTTGACATTTTTGCGAAGCGTGCCGTCACAAGTGAAGGCAAGATCCAGGTAGAGCTTGCACAGCTTCGTTACCGGTCTGCACGTCTTGTGGGACTACGTTCTTCTCTTTCGCGACTTGGAGGAGGAATCGGAACCAGAGGCCCTGGTGAGAAAAAGCTGGAGACAGACCGTCGTCTGATCCGGAACAGGATATCCGCACTGAAGCAGGAGCTTTCCCAGGTAGAAAAGCACAGAGAGCTGATCCGTTCCAGAAGAGCTGTGGGAAATCTGAAGACAGCAGCCATTGTTGGCTATACCAATGCAGGAAAGTCAACGCTTCTGAATACACTGACAGGCGCTTCGGTGCTTTCGGAGGATAAGCTGTTTGCCACACTGGATCCGACTACCCGTCTTCTGACACTGGATGACGGACAGCAGCTTCTTCTTACGGATACCGTAGGCTTTATCCGCAAGCTTCCCCACAATCTGGTGGAAGCCTTCAAAAGTACTCTGGAGGAAGCCAAATATGCGGATTATATCATTCATGTGGTAGATGCATCCAATCCTCAGGCGGAGATACAGATGCATATCGTATATGAAACCCTGAAAGAGCTTGGTGCTCTGGGAAAAAAGACGATCACACTTTTTAACAAGCAGGACCGTGTTTCCGGGGAGAGTTTTCGGGATCTCCGAGCAGACCATACGCTGAAGATTTCCGCACGGACAGGAGAGGGGCTTGAGGAATTTAAGCAGCTTCTTTCTGAGATACTGGCAGAAGGACAGATTTATATGGAACGGCTTTTTCCTTATTCGGAGGCCGGTCAGATCCAGCTGATCCGTGAGTATGGACAGCTTCTTTCGGAAGAGTATACCGAAGGAGGGATTGCTGTAAAAGCAAGAGTTCCGCGGGAAATCTATCCGAAAGTCACATAATGTTAAAATATCTACTCAGTACCATATATAGTACCGTGAACAAAACGGGCACTATATATGGTACTTTTTATGTTGACGCAAAGAGGCGTGTCTGATACAATAAGTCTACAGCGCTTTGAACATAGATCGTGAAACGGAGTGTGTTCGTAAGCAGGCAAGTGAGGCGGAATGGAATATCCGCTTATAAATAAATGCATGAGGGAGGCATTTTCTTATGTTTCAGGTAGTAAAAAGAGACGGTGAATTAGACGAATTTAAAATGGGGAAGATCACCGCGGCAATTGATAAGGCATTTGATGCCAAAGGTAAGAATTACAGTTCGGATATGATCGATCTTCTGGGACTTCGTGTTACAGCGGATTTTCAGAATAAGATCGAGAACAACCGGATTTCTGTTGAGGATATCCAGGACAGTGTGGAGAACGTACTGATCCAGGCCGGATATTCTGATGTTGCCAAGGCGTATATCCTTTATCGTAAGCAGCGTGAGAAGATCCGCAATATGAAATCCACCATCCTTGACTATAAAGAGATCGTAAACAGCTATGTAAAGGTTGAGGACTGGCGTGTAAAGGAGAACTCAACGGTTACTTATTCTGTAGGAGGTCTGATCTTAAGCAACTCCGGAGCAGTTACCGCAAACTACTGGCTGTCTGAGATTTACGACAACGAGATCGCAGATGCACACAGAAATGCAGATATCCATATCCATGATCTGTCCATGCTGACCGGTTACTGTGCAGGCTGGTCCCTGAAGCAGCTGATCCGAGAGGGACTTGGTGGTATTGAGGGTAAGATCACTTCTGCACCTGCAAAGCATTTAAGTGTACTCTGCAACCAGATGGTGAATTTCCTGGGTATCATGCAGAACGAGTGGGCGGGCGCACAGGCATTTTCATCTTTTGATACTTATCTGGCACCTTTTGTAAAGGCAGACAACCTTTCCTATCCGGAGGTTAAGAAATGCATTGAGTCCTTTGTATATGGCGTAAATACTCCAAGCCGCTGGGGCACTCAGGCACCATTTTCCAACATTACACTGGACTGGACCGTTCCGGACGACCTTGCAGAGCTTCCGGCTATCGTAGGCGGCAAGGACATGGATTTCAAATACAAAGACTGTAAGAAAGAAATGGATATGGTCAATAAGGCATTTATCGAGACCATGATTGAGGGAGATGCCAACGGACGTGGATTCCAGTATCCGATCCCGACCTACTCCATCACAAAGGAATTCGACTGGTCTGATACCGAGAACAACCGTCTTCTCTTTGAGATGACTTCCAAGTACGGTACTCCGTATTTTCCAATTATATCAACAGTGATATGAAGCCAAGCGACATCCGCAGCATGTGCTGCGCCTCCGTCTGGATCTCCGTGAGCTCCGTAAAAAGAGTGGTGGATTCTTTGGCTCCGGTGAGAGCACAGGCTCTGTAGGCGTTGTTACCATCAATATGCCGCGTATCGCATATCTTTCCAGAACGCCGAAGGAATTTTATCAGCGCCTGGACCACATGATGGATATCTCCGCAAGATCTCTTCACATCAAGAGAGATGTGATCAGCAGGCTTCTGGATGAGGGACTGTATCCGTACACGAAGAGATATCTTGGAAGCTTTGACAATCATTTTTCCACCATCGGTCTTGTGGGAATGAACGAAGCGGCTTAAATGCCTGCTGGCTGAAAAAAGACATGACAGATCCGGAAACCCAGAAGTTTACAAAAGAGGTTCTGGAGCATATGAGAAACCGTCTTTCAGACTATCAGGAGCAGTATCCGGGAGAGCTTTTCAACCTGGAGGCAACACCGGCAGAGTCCACTGCATACCGTCTTGCCAAACACGACAGAAGCCGTTATCCGGATATCAAAACAGCGGGAAAAGAGGGCGACACTCCGTATTACACAAACAGCTCTCATCTGCCGGTTGATTACACTGCGGATATTTTTGACGCACTGGATATTCAGGACGATCTGCAGACTCTGTATACTTCAGGAACCGTATTCCATGCATTCCTTGGGGAGAAGCTTCCGGACTGGAAGGCAGCGGCAGCGCTGGTACGTAAGATCGCAGAGAATTATCGCCTGCCCTATTACACCATCTCACCGACCTATTCTGTATGTCAGGAGCATGGCTACATCAGCGGCGAGCATTTCACCTGCCCGAAATGTGGAAAGAAGGCTGAGGTTTACAGCCGTATCACAGGATATTACCGTCCTGTACAGAACTGGAACGATGGTAAGACCCAGGAGTACAAGAACCGTACCCTCTATGATATTACCCATTCCCAGCTGAAAAAGGTCCATACCAGTGTGATGACCATGAAGGGTGACGAGGTGGAGATCCAGCCTGTGGAATCTCATAAATATCTTTTACGACCAGCACTTGTCCGAACTGCCGTATGGCAAAGAAAATGCTGGAAGGCGAAGAGCTGGAGATCATCGATGCTGAGCAGAATCCCGAGCTTGTCAAGCAGTATGGGATCGTCAGGCGCCTACACTTGTGATCACTGACGGGGCACAGGTTAAGAAGTATGTGAATGCTTCTAACATTCAGAAGTATGTGGATGAAGAGCTGGATTGAGCTCTTCGGGGCAATTGTAAATTGTAATTAAAATGGCTGGACGCATGTCTGTTTGGATGTGCGTCTGGTCTTTTTTTATATATTTTTTTATTTTTGTCTTTTTGTTTTATATTTTTTGGGGGGATTTTCGTTTTTGGGGAAAGGTGGTTGACATTTCATGTCGGGATGGTATACTTATACATGGGTTTAATGATTGAAAGTGTTACACTTTAATGTATGAATATATACCGCTGTAATACCGCGTGGGGGATCCGGGAATTGTTTCCCGGCGGAAATTTGCGAGGGGGAAAGCACTCAAAGTTGCGAAGCCCGTTTTTCCCCCTCGCGCTCCCCCTTTCCGGGCACGCTTTTTTGAACGTGCGTTGTGGTGTGTGATACGTTTTGTATAGGGCGATGGATTCGACTGTATCGGGAATTCAAGGCTGAGCCGATGGATGAGGGCGGACGAGAAAGCGGCCCGCATAGCGGGCCTGTTCCCTGATATGAGATTTATGTTCTGTGATATTTAACTGAATCAAGTAAGTCCCCTGTAGGGTTGCGAAAAGCAATAAGCAGTGGGTGAGGACTTGCTTGTATCAGGAGAAGTGCAGGCTCTTTCTGATAAACTCCGGAGCAGTTATTCAGTTATGAGCAAGTAGCGAAGCGGATTGCGAATATCCGCTTGACCTGAATCAAGAAAGCATATCAGTTACTTATATCGGCACAACTTGCAATACCCAACATCGTAGAATCCATCACCCCGTCAGAAAAGTAACACATTCCACAACACAGAACAGCGGCGTGGCCGGGAGGGGAGGAGCGCGAGGAGGGGACGATGGCCTTCGCAACTATGAATGCTTCCCCTCCTCGCACCTGCCGCATGCGAAATGCTCCCCCTGGAAAGGAAAAACCGCATGCGAAATGCTCCCCCTGGAAAGGAAAAACCGCATGCGAAATGCTCCCTCCCGGAAAGGATTCACTTCCAATTAATTTCATGCTAGAATAAAAAAAGAATAATAAGAAAAACAATAACAAGAAAAAATAATCAGGAAAAGAGGAAATCACATCATGGTAAAACAGAATATCGTCTTCGTAGAAAACACTCCGGGAAGTCTTCAGAAAGTCACAAAGATCCTTGCAGAGAATCAGATTGACATCTACGGCTTCGGCTGTTTCGATGCACCGGAGTTCGCAAACTTTCGTATGGTATGTGATGATCCGGAAAAAGCAGACCAGATCATGGCAGAAAACGGATATATGACCCGTATTACTCAGGCTATCCTGGTAGATCTTCAGGATGAGATCGGCGGTCTTGACAAGCTTCTCAGCGTCATGGGCGACAGCAACGTAAACCTTCATTACATTTACACCTTTTTCCACAGAGGTTTGAAAGTCCCGGTAGCGATCATGCACTGTGAGGATCTCCTTGTTGCAGAGAGCGTTCTTCGTAACAATGGATTCAAGGTTCTGGATCGTCTGGTAGATCCGGATGGAGTTGAAGAAGCGTAAGGATATATTCCGGAAAATGACAAACAGGAATGACGTATTCACGTATTGAAGTTTTGACAGGGCAATGCTACAATAAAAGAGCGTGTCAGGAAACAGGAAAAACGTTTCCGGGCACGCTCTTATTTACATGTACAACGAGCTGTGGCGAGATTCTGATGAGTGCTGTACAGATCGGAGAAGTAGGCACAGCTGCGTTTATAACGGAATGTACATACAATGGAGGAAATCGATGAAAAGAGAAAGTTTCAGAAAAGGTATGAAGGATGGGGTTCCCATCGCTCTTGGATATTTTGCGGTATCCTTTACCTTTGGCATGATGGCTGTTGCCGGCGGCTTGCGTATCTGGCAGGCAGTTCTGATCTCCCTGACCAACCTGACATCGGCCGGTCAGTTTGCGGGACTGGACATTATTTTTGCGGGAGGCTCCATGTGGGAGATGGCAATGACGCAGCTGATCATCAACCTGAGATACTGCCTGATGTCATTTTCCCTGTCCCAGAAATTCCGGCGTGAGGAGTCCGGTATCCTGAAATACATCGCTGCTTTTGGTATCACCGATGAAATTTTCGGGATCAGTGCGGCTCAGGAGGGAAAGGTCAGTGTATTTTATAATTACGGAGCCATGTGCGTGGCAATTCCCGGATGGACTCTTGGAACTCTGGCAGGAGGAATCTCCGGAAGCCTTTTGCCGGATTTTATGCTTAGTGCGTTGAGCGTTGCCATTTACGGAATGTTCCTGGCCATCATCATCCCGCCGTCCAAAAAGAGCAGACCGGTTCTTGGGGTGGTTGTGGCATCCATGGCAGTCAGTACTGTTTTTGCGGTGACACCGGTGTTAAAACAGGTATCATCCGGATTTATGATCATTATCACAACACTTCTGGTAGCAGGCCTGGCGGCTTATTTCTGCCCGGTGGAAGAGAAGGAGGAAGCCGTTCATGAGTCATAATGTATATCTCTATATCCTGGTGATGGCAGCAGTCACCTATCTCATCCGTATGCTGCCCCTTGCTCTTGCAAAAATGAGATCAGAAGCCCGTTTATCAAGTCCTTTCTGTACTACGTGCCATATGCCTGTCTGGCAGCCATGACCTTCCCGGCCATCCTGAAGGCCACAGACAGCATCATCTCCGGTGCAGCAGGTTTCCTGGTAGCACTTATTGCTGCATATAAGGAAAAAGCCTGATCACAGTAGCCTGCTGGCATGTGCGGCGGTGTTTATCGTGGAGAGGGTTCTGGTATTTATTTGAAGAGGGGATATGCGGAAATATAATACGCAGGAGGGAGCTTCGAAAAAGCTCCCTCCTTTTTCA
>ENA-OQHA01000333-OQHA01000333.1-human-gut-metagenome-genome-assembly--contig:-NODE-333-length-24939-cov-4.940472_pt1 | contig 24939 bp, 19 predicted proteins | sample MGYA00242558_ERZ504707 | MGnify/ENA primary metagenome ERZ504707 (study PRJEB26092, sample SAMD00036197) | human gut metagenome | host: Homo sapiens | study: EMG produced TPA metagenomics assembly of...
GATTAAAAAAAAAGTCGTATAGGGAGAAAAAAGAATTGAAAAAGGCTCCTGAATCTGGAGTTAGAATAATTCACCTGCGGCTGATGTTTAACTTGTTAATGTATAGATGTATGGAAACGAAAAATTTTCAGGTGGTAATCAAATCCTATTTAGAGCAGTTGGCAGAATTGGATGCAGAATTTGCTGTGAAGTATTTTGATGAAGGAAAAAAAATTGAAGAATGTTGTGCATATATAATCAGTGAAATGGGAAAGATGGCACAAAATAATGTCGTAGGTGCAACAGATGATGAAGTTTACGGCTTAGCAGTCCGTTATTATTTGAAAGATGTGAAAGTTGATGCGAAAATTGGTAATCATGTCAGGATTGTGTGTAACCAAATAATAGAATTAACAGAGGAAGAAAAAGAAGAAGCGCGTCAGAAAGCTATCCGGCAGTATCAGGAAGAAGAACTCCATAAGTTACAGAGCCGAAAAAAGCCAGCTGTGAAAAAGGAAATTCAAGTTCAACCATCTTTATTTAAAAGTCAATATGAAACCGCAGAATGAATTCGAGAAAAACGTAGTTAGCGCAAGTGCTAATTTACCCTCACTGACCGATAGACAATTGCAATGGGGATTAGATAATAGTATCCAGTATGTGGCACGATACAATAAACAGAAATATACCTGCACTAAATGTGGTCATCAATGGCAATCAGACACGAAGAAGAATTATGTGAAATGTCCTCATTGTGGAACCCGATTACTTGTACACGAAGGTTTAAAAAAAGTATATAATGAGACAGCATATTTTACGGTTATGACAGCTTGTGAAGGTTATCAGGTTATGAGAAGCGTTGTTGTCAGATGCACAATGAAAGTAGGTAGTCCAGCAGTCTATGATTGGGCTGAAGTCATGCAGAGATGGATTGCAGCAGACGGTACGTATGTGAATTTCGCAAGGTTACGACAGACTTTTAATACAATGTACTTTGACCTTTGGTTATTTCGTACCGCATTGATATTGCGCCAATGGAATGCGATTTATGACAGGGTATATTCAGGTACGGTATGCCCCTATATGTCAATCATACCGGAACTAAGAAGAAGAGGACTAAAAAGGAGTTTATATCGTCATTTTTCATTTAACCTTATTGTAGGGTTATTACGTAATAGTAAGATAGAAACTTTATTAAAGATGAATCAAAAAAGTTTGTTGCATAAATTCTTGATAGGTTGTTGTAATATTGATGATTATTGGCCATCAATTAAAATCTGCTTCAGGAATCATTATCTTGTTAAAGATGCCAACATTTGGTGTGATTATATTGATATGTTGAAAAATTTAGGCAAGGATATTCGTAATGCGAAATATGTTTGTCCACTGGACTTGAAAAAGGCGCATGATAAGGCAGTACAAAAGACGATAAAGAAGGAAGTAGAAGAGGAAATTGACTCACCCGATTTTCAATTAAAAGAGCTTCGCTATAAAGAAAGTAAACGTAAATTTTTAGGCTTGGCATTTAGCGATGGACTTATTCATATAAAGCTTATCGAAAGTGTTAAGGATATGATTTTAGAAGGAAAGGTGATGCATCATTGTGTTGGTCATTATTACACTAGAGAAGATTCTCTTGTCTTCTCCGCAACGATAGATGGTAAACGTATTGAGACTGTAGAGGTATCAATCTCACAAATGAAGGTTGTTCAGTGTAGTGGCGTATGCAATAAAATTACTCAATATCATAATCGAATTATTCAACTTGTTGAGAATAATTTATCTTTGATACAAAGTCGAGTTTCTGCTTAAAGGGATGGGGGTAACCCCTATCCTATCCCTTTAAGATTAAAGCGTGAATTCCCCTGTCTTTAGGCAGGTGATGAAAACGTTCTCATACTTCTTCTCCCTATTGGCCTGTTTACTCATGCCTTCAGGCGTGGGTAGCTCACATATAGTATCATCCGAGCTATCGGGAAAAATCTCTTATGCATTTGAACATCAGTCCTATTGTCAATAAGATAAGCGTTTTGATGATGAATGTCAGAATTTTCATGTCAATGTTTTTTTAGCATGTCATTAAAATCTTTCGCACCTTTGGCCTTGATAATGCGAAGCCAGTCGGCTTCGATTCCATGAGTGTGCAGGAATAGTTTGGAGTTGAAATCAGATTCACTCATAACAAGTTCCTGGTTGTCCAGCTTAACCACGACTTGACCGGATGCATTCCTGAATATTTTGGGTTCTTTTCCCGTGATCAGGAAATATGCAGCTTCTATGTCGTACAGCTGTCCCTGCAGGTCATTGTCGAATGCCAGATAGATAGCTGCATTGGAGAACAGTTTCCGGACATCCTTTATCTGGCCGTATCCCATGTTTCCGCCCAGCGAAATAAATGCGGCATTTGTTCTCATGCGTTCCGGAAGCAGCTGGTAGAGCGCCATCATGTCCAGTGCGCTTTCTCCTATATAGAGAAATTTCACATCAGCCCATGTAGGAGCAAAGGAAGCTATCCAACATGCGGTAGACTTGTTTCCTCCAGAGCAGAATCCTTTATATCCTTCTTTTTTATATGGATTATAATTGCGTAGTTCGAAGTTTACGACTTCTTCCGGAGAAGCAAGAACACGATAAGGGAAGGCTACATTTGCATAATTTTTCGGTTTCCGAGAAACTGTACATACAGACCCGTTGTGAATAAATGCCGATATAGTATTGGCATCAATCATCCTGATTTTGCCGAGGTATGCATATATCACTTTTTGGTTGCAAGTAATATCGTAATCATCAAGGGAAAACTTTACTTCATTGTGCGAAACTACGTAGTTTTCATGTTTAGGCTGTTTACCTGATAGCTTGCATAGAATATCGGCAACCGCATCATATCCGATACCTTGATAACCCGAAAAAAGGTGGAGACGGTTTAATATGAAGTTTACAACATCACCCTTGTCTCCGTATCCGTTCCGGCTGAAGAATGTTTGTGAGTAAGAAGTCGTATATATTACGATTTCATCTATCTTTGTGCCGCCGTTAAACAGACGGTATTCAAGGTATTTTTTACCTGCAGCAGTATTAAGACGATAACCGATATGTTCAGCTACGTCACTTATACGGACATGGTTCTTCAATTCTTGAAATGTTGTATTACTCATATTTACTCAATTTATTTTTAAGCTGGGTGTTTTCTGCAATTAATCGCTTAATAGTATCCTGATACCGGAAATAGCTGTATATTGCAGCAGCAATTGCCATTCCAGGCTTTTTATGTCCGGTATCATGTTTTAATTGTTCGATTAACTGTAGTTCTTCAGTATCAAGGTATATTTCGAACCTTTTTTTCATCTTTTATGGTTCTAATCCCTCGACAAACCACCAGCATTTGGAACCCAACGGATATTCTTCAGGATCACCACAGCACCAATTCAAATTAGTAAGTATGCTGTCAAGTTCCATTTCAGGTTCTTCATAATCCATCTCGTATTCATCATTCCATATTGCTGAAACAAAGTTCTTGTCTTTCGATAGTTCAACTAAGCGGAAGCATGGTAAAACTTTTGCGACTTTATAAAGCTCTTGTACATCTGTTGCTCCTAAAATAAAAGAAACTGATTCTGCCATAATAATATTGTTTTTAGTTATGTAAATTCTTTCAATTCCTAATGCATCTTCTATGCGTTGTATTACATCGACGCCAGGACTATATCTTCCTAACTCGATTCTTGAGATATTTTGTCTTGTGACATGACTTTTCTCTGCCACTTCCATTTGACTTAGCCCCATCATTTTGCGGATGGAAACAAATAAATTGCCTATATTACGTTCTCTTTTTTCTTTCATGCTGCAAATATAGCTCTTTTTTATTATGCGCCAAATAAAGTGCAAAAAAATATTTACGAAAGAATAATTAACAATCTAAAAATACAATGGTGTATATCTTATAGTTCATAATTGTAAATGTACTTAATATATTACTCATATTAAAATTGACTATAACTAAAGTCTGAAATTTTAATTGTTCTTTTATTGTTAAGCGGTCAACATTCAAGAATAGTAGTACATAACAGAGAAGCTGAAGTACTGTTGTTTGGCAATATTCATTAAGCAACTTATGTCTAACCTAACTTAACCAAATTCATATTATATGAAGTGGGATAGATAAAAGAATAGATAAACCACCCTAACCTATAGTTTAAAATTCATCCAACACTTAAGATATACTTTTTCTTCCCTATACGTTTGTTTATGTTTATCCTGCTTTCTAATTATGATTTGGATAGTATAATATATTGAATTATCTAAAGCCCTACATGCTCTTTAGAATGCTGGGAACTCGGAAAAGTATACAGCTGGAAAACCTCATGGTTAGGAATTATTATGAGGTATGAATTATGATTCTGCTTTTTGTATTTTTCTTTGGATTTAAAAACAAATGAGTGATTCAATATCCTTTCCCGAATCCCCAAACTATTGGAGATTTTTTCGATTTACACGATTATTATTTTCTCCCAGGATTTCTTTTTTTCTCCCTAATTGGAGAGGTGGATAGCGCCAGCTAAAGGCTAAAGGTCTTATGACCTTTAGTGATGACTGATAAGGAAGAGCAAGAGGTGTTCCCGCAAAGCGAAAACATAAACAACGCAAAGCGCTGTTATATAGATAAATAACTATACACTATGTATACAAAATGTATACGATTGTATGTAAACTATATTATAATTAACAGAATATAAATGTATTATATTGTATACAATTTGTATACGAAAATTATAAATAGCTGACTATCAATAATATAAAAAATGAGGAATTTATGTCGTATACGTATGGTCAAATTAAATATATTATTACCTTTGTATCAATGAAATACACGTATACGATATGGCAGAAGTATTAGATAGAAATATTAGAATCTCAACAAGGGTAAAGTATGCTCTTGATGAGATGAGAGGTACAAAAAGTTGTAATGAACTCATAGAACAAATGATAAATTATTTCGAAGTTACTGGTTATAATCCAAGAAGGCCAAATATTGATTCTATTCAGAAAATTGGTCGTAGAATTGAGGATTTAATCAAGATAGTAAAGAGTCAGGAGAAGGACATTTTTCGTCCGCTACTTGACAAGTCTTTTAGCTCTGGAAATATGAGTATGAATAATGAACAGCTTGTTCGTTTAGCCAATGAAAACAAATCCCTGAAGGAAGAACTTCAGCGTTATAAGGAGTCAGGAGAATCCCCAGATGTTTATAAAAGAAAGCTGGTGTCTTTAATTGATTTGATTACTTTATTTTGCGATAAAAGGCAATTCAGGAAAGCATCATTTGGCAATGACTTGCAGGTACCAGAGTCATACTTCGATAAATTATTGGATAAAATAAAGACAGATTATGTATTGTAGTGTTCATCGTCCAGTCAATACACCTGGTGTATCCGACAACAAAGGTTCCTGCCTTCAGCTTGTTGAATATTTGTCTAAAGAGAGTAACGACGAAAGACCTTATTTTGATACTTTTTTTTCGCAGAACTTGGATTTTGTATCTGGTAATGAAGTATTACATTCAATAGACAACAATCATAGAACATTAAAAAGAAAAGATGATAAGTTCTATATGTTGTCAGTTAATCCAAGTCAAAGGGAGTTAATGCACGTTATCAATAAAGTAACTGGTAAAACCAATGTTAACGAGTTTTCGGAACTATCCAAAGACGAGCAAGAGAATGTTATTTGCGAGCTTAAAAATTATGCTCGTCATTGTATGGATGAATATGCCCGTAACTTTTATAGAGACAAAATTAATGGTGGAAATGACCTTGTCTGGTATGGTCGTGTAGAGACCGAAAGGCATTATAAAGGAGATGCAGAAGAGGTAAAAAATGGTACTGAAAAATGTGGCGATAAGAAGCCAGGCTTGCAGTTACATATTCACATTATAGTATCGCGGATGGATAAATCTCAGACAGTTTCATTGTCTCCATTAACCAAGAGCAGAGGTAATAGACAGCTGCTTGATGGAAAGGAAGTAGTGGTAGGATTTGACCGTTCCGAATGGGCAGAAAGATGTGCTACCAGGTTTGCGGATGATTATAATTATCTTCCGTACTATGTGCATAATAAGAAAGATTATGAAGAATGGAAACAGCGGCAGCAGATGCAGGCCATTGCTATGCGTGAACTGAAGCAACAATTACTGCAGGGGGAACTGAGGAATGAAAGAAAAGTTTTGAATAATACACTTAGGATTTACCGTTTCATCGTAAATCCCAAAATGGCATTTTTAAATGAAATGAAGATGCTGGCATTAAATATGGTAACAACTGGGAGGACGATATGATAAGTTTTGACATGATTCAGGAACATTGGTTCTATTATGCTGCACTATTTTGTGTGAGCTTTCTTATAGGTTCGATTAAACCATTTTCTAAAGTATGGTATAATATTGCCTTATTCGTAGTTCTTGTGCTACTGGAGGTGATTGTCTGTAACTTGATAGGGCTAGTTTATCTCTATCCTACTGTTTTGGCTTTAGTGGTCTTTTTATTCTTTACATTGAAAGATTTAAAACTAGACAGTCGGAAAGGAGGTAGCGAAAAGGCTATATGCTTACCGGTGCTGTCCGGTGTAAGAGGCAGGCAACTTCGATTTTACTACTATTATGCCAATTTCCTTGTATATGGAGGTGCTGGAAGTGGTAAGACAAAGTCAATAGGAAAATGGCTTTTACAGGAATATATACGCTTGGGTTTTGCCGGATTTATCTATGACTTTAAAGATATAGATTATACCCGGACAGCATATAATTTGATGAAGAAATATGATTATAAAGGTGAGTTCTATTATATCAATTTTGATAATTTAAGTCGCTCATACAGATTCAATCCACTAAAAAATGTGTCGGATAAAACTGTATTGATGCAGCTCATGGAAGATATGCTGTTATCTATGCAGGCGAAGGATGCAAAGCAGGATGAATGGTTTGCTGGAGGATTGGGTATTCTTAGAGGAGTAGCATATAGATTGTATGATGAGTTTAAAGAGTATTGTACAATCCCCCATATTCTTACTCTTATAATGAATTCTTCTCAGGATAGTCTTACCAGATTCCTGGAACAAAATACTATATCTGAAATGATGGCAGGAGCATTTTTGAAGGCTAAAGGCTCAGAAAAAACACAGGCTTCGTATATCTCCACTTTGTCAAATCAAATTGCGACAATGGCCACAGATGAGAATATTGCATGGGTGCTTTCCGGCAATGATTTTGATTTTAATCTGATTGATCCGGAGCACCCGAAGATGTTTGCTGTCAGCAATAACTTTTCGAAGAACTCTGTGTATTCTCCGGTTATAGCTATGCTTTTGAGTATATCATCGCGCCAATTCACAATGCAGAACAAAGTTCCGTTTGTCTATTTCCTGGACGAGATGACAACCGTTAAGATTAAAAATTTTGAGACCTTACCATCAGTCTTGCGTGAATATAAGGCTGCTTTTGTTCTTCTTACACAATCCGGTGCGAAACTGGAAAATCTGTACGGAAAACTTGACCGTTCTTCAGTAGAAGCGAACTTCGGTAATATGTTCCTTGGGCGGACTAAAGATGTGGAAGCCTTGAAGTATTACCCGCTTTTCTTTGGTAAGGAAGAAAAAGAGAGACGTTCGAGAAGCGCAGGAAAATCTGGTTCCTCTTCCAATTCCAGCGTGACTATATCATCACAGAAAGAAGATGTATATCAGGGTAAGGACTTCTCTGAACTTGAACCAGGTGAATTTATTGGTTCTGCTACGCGAGCGAATGTAAAGGAATTTAAGGCCAAATTTAAGATGTTTGAAATGGAAGAAGAGGAATTGCCTGTTCATGAATTTGTAACGCCGGAACAGGTAACGGAAAATTATGATAGGATAATTCAGGAAGTTCAGGCCATATTAAACGGAGATATATGATAGAAGAAAAGAGAGCAATTATGCTCTCTTTTTTCATTCTGCCTCCATCTCACTTGATGAAGCAACGGATTTTGTGGCATCATTCAGTCTGACAGAATAGCTGGAGAGATTTTTTACTATCATCAGATTCTTGTTCTTATTGATGCTTAAAGGCTTTCCTTTCGTGAGTATATCCCAGTTATTATAGGTCAGGTCACTAACAGACATGCCTTCAGATTTTAGAGCCTGGGCAATATCGGATGATAAGTCATATTCTTTTCCCTCTGCGGAAAATATAACTTTATCCCCATTTACGTCAAGCGTGCGGCCACGATATTCTGTATGAACACTGGTGTCTTTGTTGTTCTTCAGTTCATTGTTAATCTTGTTATTTAAAATGGCTGCTTCTGATTTGAGTTGTCTGAGCTTTTCCTCTTTGGGCCAGTTAACATTGGCCAGTTTTGTTTCCAGTTCATTGATGTCATGACTGAAGCGAGATATATCTGCTTCCATTTTGCGGCGCGTCAGATAGGCTGTTCCCAAGTTCATCCAGCCATTCCTGACTCCGTTCGTGCGCCAAGGGTAAGGCTGTCTGCGCTTGATACTGACGACCACTTGCACCGACAATGCCGAAATACTTGTTTCCTTGCAGGCTTTTGATGTATATCGTGTGTTCCTTATAAGTCCCAATATATTCCGTTGCCCCATCTTCCATACTTGCTGACCGCCATGCACTCAGATATTTTCCTGCATCTTTCCCGCGCAGACGTGTTCCATCTTGAGATATGAGCACACCATTTGATTTGCAGAAATTATCGTAATCGGATTTCATGTCTTGTACTGCACTTTCTGCAGCCTCTTTCTTTTCTGAAAGTTTTTTCAAGTCAAATTTTGATTTATCAATATCCCGAAAAAATAAGACCCGTTCTTTCTGCAGCTGCGTTATCTGCTTATCCAGTTTAGCCTTATCGAGCAAATCTGTATTACCTGATAAAATAGCCACATATTCTGCAAAGTTCATTCCGGATTTTTCGTCCAAGGCTCCTTCATCAAGTGTTCGCACCCCGAGCTGCTGACTTTTCAACTGGCCAATGAAAAGCTGCTTGTTCTGGAGTAGGTTGAACTTATACGCATCCAATGACCTTTCCGTTGCATAGGTAATGATGTCAACCTTATTACCGGCATATTCTTTCGCAATAATGTTTCCTTTACGAATAGCTCGTCCATTACGCTGCTCAAGATCCGACGGCCGCCAGGTAGTATCAAGATGATGGACTGCTACCGCACGCTGCTGGGCATTAACACCGGTACCTAACATGCTTGTAGAACCCATCAGGATGCGTATTTTCCCTTCGTTCATTCCTTCTATCAGTTTCTTGCGGCTGCTTTCAGTTTTAGCCTCCTGAATAAAACGTATTTCTTCCGGTGGAATCTGGTAGTTCTCTACAAGCTGCTGCTTGATTTCACTGTAGATGTTCCATTCTCCCGGCTTGTACGTGCCAAGGTCACAGAAAACGAACTGTGTTCCCTTAACCGCATTGAACTTCTGATAGTATTCGTATAGTGTCTGTGCGCATACGCTTGCCTTGTTCCCGGTCTCTCCTGCATATTTTAAAGAGTCAATCATCCGCATGTCAAGAGCCATTTTTCTTGCATAGTCAGTGGCAATAAGCATCTTTGCCTTTTCTTCTGTTTCTGACAAGGGAGGGCGTCCGAGTAAGGTTGCATTTCCAGATTCAGCAAACTTCATCAGTTTATCTATAAATTCTTCTTGTGCCGGTGTTGGAGGAATACTTTTGAATATTGAGTTCTTTTCCGGGCGGTCAAGACCAATCATGTCGGCTGTCCTGTAATCGGTAATTTCGTTGTAAAATAGAGCAAGTTCCGGTACTTTCACGAAGTGACGGAATCGTTCTTTTTGTATAATGTTGTTGGTTACAGAGAACTCAAACTCCGTAGTTTTTCTCGTGTAGATTGCTGCCCAGGCATCGAAACATGTAATGCCTTGTCGGTCGAGTGCCTCCGGCCTGAGATATTTGAACAATGCATACAGCTCTGTCAAAGAATTGCTGATAGTGGTTCCGGAAAGAAAAGTGGCCCCCAAATCACGTCCCGTTCTTTTCTGTATATCTCTGATTGCAAAATAGAGATTCAGGGCTCTTTGGCTTCCGTCAGGATTGCCAAGTCCTGCTACGCGGTTATGACGTGTCGAAAACATAAGGTTCTTAAACTGATGCGACTCATCCACAAAGATATGGTCGATACCCATGCTGCGAAAATCAACCGTATCGTCTTTTCTCAGTTTTATGTCGTTCATTATGGTGTTTAGTTTGACCTTCATGTTTTCAATACGTTTCTCAAGTCCTTTTTCCAACCTTCTTCCGGAATATCCCATGCCGCTATTTTTTAGGACTTCCAAGGCTTCTTCCACATCTCGAATTTCATCTTCGATAATCTCTTTCTGAATGTCGAGTGACTGCGGTATCTTCCCGAACTGGTCATGTGTAAGAATCACACAGTCCCAGTTGTTGTTTTTTATTTGCTGGAACAATTCCTGACGGTTGGCAGGTTTGAAATCATCCTTTCCTGGATACAGAATCTTTGCATGTGGATAGGCTTTCCGGTAAGTGGCAGCTATCTCATGGACGTTAGCCTTCAGACCGATAATCATAGGTTTGTGGCAGACTCCGATACGTTTCATCTCGTATGATGCTACACACATGATCATGGTTTTACCCCCTCCAATGGCTAAGCACAATGCGCCTTTCTTCCCTTTATGGAAGCAGGTTTCAATGTACTCGCCGCCGAACCGTACGTACTCGTCTCCAAGTATACGGCTCTCCGTGGTTATTGTCAGTCTATTTATTTCCATGAATTTTGTTATAACATTTCTCGCAAACTGCGATTGTTTTTCTTTGTCGGGCAATCATGAGTTTCTCCCATGCTTCTTTGCCTTTCAAATCTTTGAGCTTGCGGACGTGTATCATTTTCAGATTGTCCTCAGCTCCACAATATTCACATTTATGGGCTTTCAAGCGAGCCATAAGGCTTGTACTCTCCATTCCATAGTAATTGGGCATAATGTGTGCATTGTCAATGCGCGCTTCCTTGTTCAACCTAAATCCACCATGATATAAGGTACGTTCTAACCATTCACCTTTTTTGTTTTGGTATCTTACCGTGAAAATCTTGTCCTTACAATACTTGTTGGCAATCTTTCTTACGGTAGATTCGTACTTTGACGAGAATGTCTTGTACATACTCTCTTTCATGATTCCATAGAAACTGTTGAGAATGTTGACATTGTTAGCAATACAATAGTAGTTGTAGATACCTCTGATTTCTGAATTGTAACGGTTCAGAATTTCAAGGTCGTCATTACTACGAAGATAGGGACGAGAAGTTGACTCCCATACTTCCTTGCCATCTTTGATTACAATGCGCATGGCATCGTAGTCCAGCAGTTTCTTTCTCATTGCCTCAAATGGCAACAATAAGACAACCTTATGGTCAAGGGAGCGAATCGGAATCCCTCTGTAATCCTTTTTCGTTTTGTTTGTACTGCGGACAGTGACTTCAAATCCAAGAAATTTTGCTGTATCATGAGCATTTGTGATAAGTGTCTTCTCGTCTGAAAGTTGAAGTTTCAGCTGTTCCTGCAAGAAGTTTTTAATATCTTCTTTTGCATTTTGGCAATCAGCCTTGCTTCCAATAACACAAATCAGAAAATCGTCTGCATACCGTACGTATTTCATCCTCTTGAAGTTTTCATCCATGTCAAGAGTTGCAGGAAGTCGTTGCATTTCACGATGCAGGGATGCTATCTCTGAACGTAAAACACCTTTCTTCTGCTCGTCCTGTTCATTCTTCAGTTTCTTTACTCGTTTGTCTTTACGATTGGCAACCCTCTTGTATTCAGGGTTGCGTTGCCGTGCTTTACCCTTGTTAAATGTCTCGATATATCTCAACATGAATTTGTCGAGCTTGTCCAAATAGACATTCGCCAAGATAGGACTGATGATACCGCCTTGTGGAGTGCCGATATAGGAGTTTTTGTATTCCCACTGTTCCAAGTAACCCGCTTTCAAGAATTTTCGTATCAGTCGCAAAAACCTCTCATCGTGGATGCGTTCACTAAGAATGCTTATGAGAACATCATGGTTGATGTTGTCAAAGAATCCCTTGATGTCACCCTCTATGAACCATCTTGTTCCCGAACCTCCCTTTTGCAAGGAAGCCATAGCAGTATGACACCCTCTGTGTGGTCTAAAACCATGCGAGCAATCCTCAAAGTGTCCCTCGTAAATTGCTTCGAGTATCATTCTTACTACTTCTTGAACGAGCTTGTCCTTGAAAGAAGGGATACCCAACGGACGAAGTTTTCCATTCTTTTTGGGTATGTATATTCTTCTTGCAGGACAAGGACGATAGCTTTCATCCTTTAGTTGTTCTATGAGGTCACGGATGCGCTTTATGCTTGTTCCGTCTATTGTCTGTCCGTCAGTTCCTTTTGTGCAGTTGCCTGGATTTCGGGACAACCGCTGATAGGCTTCTGCAAACAGATTCTCATTGAACAACAGTCTGTAAAGTCTTTCAAACTTGTAGCTTAGGTCTTGGCTATGCCCAGCCAGACTGTTTAATACATTTTCTGAATTTCTCATAATGTCTCACACATCATTCTTTTAACATATTAAAAATAACACACTGTCTCCCTTCGCCATGTACAAGGCTTTCCCTTGCTCGGACTACTACGGAGACTCTGTTACCATGCCGAATTTTCAAAGAACCCACTTCCTATAGCCATTTGTTGGCACTTCGGTTTAGGTAATCCCCATTTAAGCAATACTGTAACTATTGGCTTGATGAATTGTCGGATGCGATTTTCGTCCTTTTCCGCTTATTGCGGCTGACCTGCAATCGGTTTTCTGCTCTCGCACTCGAAGTCGGAAAGTGGAAGTATTGCAGACAGACCTTTATAACTATCTTAGATCTGTGTTTACCAACTAACGTCTTGGACTGTCGTTCAAACAGTATAGTCTTCATCCTCGTATTCATCGTTTCATCTTGACATTCAGTAGCGGCATGATAGTTAGCCGACTTATGCCGTTTCCAACATGCTACACTCCCCACCGCTTTTCAGCTAAGTGGATAAGTTGGCTGATGACCAGCGTAGAAAACCCTTGCTGGGTAGGTTGCCAAACCTACATTTACAGTATGCCCTTATGGGCGCAGTACTTCATGGTCGGCTATTCCTCCACCGTTCTGCTTCAGCATCCAGATACAATCTTTCTGTGATGGGTACAAATCCTTATAATCGAACTTTTCAAAGCTCAAATCAGGGAACGTCTGGCAGGAACCATCGTAATCCGGACGGACAAAGCAGTTGAACCGTTCATTATACATGTCTGCTAGCGATTGTTTCACTTCATCATGCCGGTTATTCAACCAGTCAATGAATTTTTCCTGAATATCCTGCACCTTGCTGGCTGCAAGCTGTGTTGATTCTGTATCAACAACAGTTTTTTTCTCGCCGTCTATATAGACAGTTTTCGTAATCTGAGGAAATGTGTTCTGCAGTGCATTGTTCATGATTTCCTCTGCATTCATTTGGTAGTTGATTCCATACAAGGAGTTGGCTGCAGAAGAATATTCTTTCATTTTAACAAGGAATGAGTCTGAAGCGGGCGTATAGGTGATGGCCGTCTCTACACCGAACAGCTCACTTGCAAACCCTGAATATAATTCTTGCGGAATCCACCTTTCACCTAAATTGAAATCCAGTTCATTGAATGGAATAGGCTTCGGCTTAACTTCCTCGAGTGCATTTAATGTATCTTGAATATCATGTGCTCTTTCCGGTCTTGTTGTAAGATAGGGTTTAATCTCCGCGATTTTCCTATACACGTTTCCGGATAACATACTTCCGGAATGTTCCCATTGATATGTTGTTGGGTTATAATATATTTTACCTTTCAGTTCTGCTTGTATCTGATTATCGTCAAGCCCGGTACGTTCTTCCAGGTGTGACCAGTCAACACAGCCATAAAGGTTAAGTGAAGATGCCAGAGCTTCGTCACATGTAAGAGTTTCTGTAACATTCTTGGAAAATGCAACCGGCTCAAAGAAAATATCTGCCTTGATGCGTTCTCCGTTCTCGTATCTTTCCAGAGGTAGAATATCGGACGATAAATTATCCGACATGATAATACTTGAGGCAGATTCACGGAGGCCTTCATGTTGCGATACAAAATAATCGTAACTATCGTTCAGCTTATCCCGAAGTGTCCGGCTCTCTGTCTGTGTGTCTTTTTCAAAGTCAAACAATCGGTAATAGTCGTCCCGGACATGTATGTAATCTTTCATCACACATTGTTCGTTGCGCGTCAGATAGGTGGCAGGGATGAAGCCGAGAACTCTTTTCTCGTTGTATTCCATAGTCCCTACTCTGTCACGATATAGGACGAAGGTGCCTGGCTTATAATGTCCATAAGCCATTCATTGGTCATGACTTCATCTGTAACCTTTTCAAAGGTTTCTTTTGGCTCTGGCTTTTCTTCAGGAAGATTAAACAAATCACCAAGACTTACAAGTTTTTCACCAGTTACAGATTTCTGCTCATCACCTGTTACTGATTTACCAAGATAACTATGCTTCAGATATAACTCCAAGTTAAATTTCTCATTGAAGTCTCTTTCAAGTAATTCAGACAAGGTGCTGTAATTTGCATCATTGCTTTTAAATTTAGTTACGACCTTACCGTACTGGTTGGTGTCTGTGTATGGGGTACCGAGATAATGTAATTCAATCGGATTGTTTACATAATTATTGGGTGTAATAGGATTATCTTCACGGCTTCCTATAAACAGTTTTTCATCATAACTAAGCTGTCGTTTTTGTGTGTTCTTTTGAAGAATAATAAGGTCCGACCCCACTTCTATCCCTCCAGTTCCGGTGAATAAATCATCGGTAAGACGGATTGTACTAATCAGATTAGCATTCTGCATCAGGTAACGGCGGATTTCTTTATTTGATGGTGAATCAGCAACGCCTCTGGTAGTAATATATACTACCAGTCCCCCTTCTTTTACAGCATCAAGCCCTTTGACGAAGAAATAATTATGCAACGTATTTGTTGCCATCATCTTAATTGCGTTTCCTTTCTGATAGCTATAGTCATATACCTTCACTGTTCCGAATGGAATATTTGACATAACCAGGTCGTATATTCCTTCTTCCATTTCCGGAAGATTTTCAAAACCTTTCTACACGGACTTCCGTTCCCGGTTCTTTGGCTGATAGAATTAGTCCAGTCAATAAGTCCTTTTCGTACGCTGTACGATGTACCTTCCTTCCGTGAAATTCAGGAATACTCCGTTTCCGCTTGAAGGGTCCAGCATATAATCAATATTTCCCTTGGTTGAATTTTCTAATTGTTTTCCTATTGTTTTGACGATTTGTTCTGGCGTATAGAAAGCTGTTAGCACGGAGTTCTTCAGGCTGCGGTAGAAGGATTCTGCAGTAGATTCAGAATCACTGTTTTCCTTAATTACCTGTTTGAGTTCTTCAACAAGTGGAAAGAGCATCTTTTCAGAAGCTGGCCACTCTTCTACCGGACGCGTATCAAGGATACATTTAAGCCCACCAAAACCACTGTATTTCTCCAGTATAGCCTTTTCTTCCCTATTGGCTGCACGGTTCTCTGATTGAAGAAGAAAAGCTGTACGAATGGCATTTATGTTGTCTGTCAGTACCTGACTTTTATTGTAGCTCATAATCCTTGATGTATTGGTTAATATGTTGGCTGATTTCTGTATACAGTTTGTCATATTCTGATGTTCTCTCAAAATTGTCGTCCAGTTTGTATTTTTCTGCAATGGGCTGGATGAGCAGGAACATTTGCATGATGAACTTATCTTTATCGCTGAATGAGAGATTCATTTCCTCTATTATATCCTCGACAAGCTGATAGAGAGAAAAATGAAGTCCTGAATACAGAACTTCATTAACTTCATTCTGGCACTCTTCTATGTTCATGCCTTCTCTTGAACATTCAATAAATGTCTCCTGTGCTAGTTCACTACGTGTTGTAATAAATTCTTCATCCTTTACCAGATTAGGATGATAATCTTCTAAATATTGCTTTAGTTCTTTATAATATTTTGAATGTACCATAATATCATGCTTCTGCTTGACCCTGACGTGTCAATGTATTAATCACATTATAAACTTTAAATGTATAGCCGGCTGGGGTTTGTATCTTACTGATAATTTTTCCTCCCGGAATGTTGGCGAACCCTTTTTTCTCAATATCTTTCAATTGGTCTTTAGTGAGGTGGATTTCTTCTACACTTTCCTGAGACTCCTGAAGCTGCATTTTGGGTAATTCTTTGACAGCTTCTCCAGTTTGCTCATTTTGTTTTTCTGTTATCTTGATTTTATATCCAGACGGTTCTTTCTTAAGTTTAATGGTTTTGTCCTTAATTGATGTTTCTCCATTTTTGATTAATTCGCTGATTTGGTCAGTGCTCATTTCATCTAATGTAAGATTGTTGTTCTTTAATTCACCCAACAGTTCTACTTCAGTTATTTTCTTCTTCGTGCCTTTCAGACATTCGCGAAGGTGTGTTTGTTGGGGTGAAATTCTCTCTACTTCCGGTGTTATCTTCACTGTCTCTTCAGACTTGACATTTTCTTTTTTAATATCTGATTGCTTTTCTATTGTTTCTTGGTTTATATTTATGTTATAAACTCCATCCTTCTGTGATAGCACGATTTCTTTTTTCCCTACACGGCACATACCGGTCGTAATAAGTTCCTGCCATTGCTTAATGCTCATACGATTGACATTGATAGAGTCTTTAATAGTGTTATAGATGTCTTTTATATTGTTAGCTTTAAATTTTGTGTAGTTGCTTAACCAGGTAATAAGTTCTTCTGTTGGAATGTTCCATGATTCTTTCCCACGGAATATCTCATTAAATACTTTTTCTTGTTTGTCATTGCTTAACTTTAGATCCCAAAACCTCTTGTAATCATTTCCTACATATACCTTGATTGTTTCTATGGAAGGGTTTTCAATCAGATTGATGCATTCAGGAGATGCGGACACTACTTTTAACTGAGTTTTTAATGTAGGGTTTTTAATATTGACTATTTGTGTAGGGTCTTTACTTATCGCTAATAACTGTAGTGTTTCAGGTGGATTTGGGATAAGTTTTATAAAAGATGGATTCTTAGTAATTGCAATTCGGCTGACATTTTCTGAAGGGTTCTTCAGTAAAAGAAAGACTCTGCTGTCTTTACTTACAGCTGAAGAGAGTAACTTTTCTGAAGGGTTGTCCAGTAAAACTATGCTGAATGGATCTTTCTTTATCGCTCTTGCATTGAAGAGTGAGCGTAAACTTTCTATTAAATTGAATCTCATAGCGTATCGTTTAATTTAAGTTTTAAAATTTCATTCTTAAAATATTCCTTGTAGTTCAGCTCATTTTCTTTGAGCTTATAGCATTGTGTAATGATTCCTGTAATGGTATCCAAATTCTTGTCACTTGGGAATATTTTGAAACCTGCAAGTTTCTCAACGGCAACCAGCATTGTACGGATACCTGGTTTAGGGATGCTGAAAATAGTCTCTGGTGTGTTAAGAACAGCAGTAAGCTGAGCAGCTTCACATGGATTTTCCAGCTCACTTATGAGGCATGGAGATTTCTGAATTGCCGACACCTGAATCTCTTTATCCGGATTCTTTATATATTTGATATTTTCGGGTTTAGAATATATGCATGCAAATTTTTGCACGCAAACAAGGTTTTTCTATAAGTTCGATTGCATCAGGTTCTTTGCTTACAGCGAGAATCTGTAGTTCCTCAGAAGGATTCTCGATGAATTTAATGTGGTATGGATTTTTGAGTATGACATATTTTTTTGCACGCTCACAGGGTTTGCTGATCATGTTGATAGCATGCTCATCGAGACGAACTGCCGTACACTGTAAGTCCTCAGAAGGCTCAGATATGCTTCCTATTGATATTGGGTTTCTTAGAATTAATCTTAGTTCTTGATTGAATAGTGATTCAAATATTTCAGAAATTTTGGCTTTCATCGTTACTTAATGTTTAATTTAGATGTTATAGAACTTTATCAACTTTCCAGGCATTTAGCGTATTATATCCTTTGTTTTCCCATTCTCTGGCTTTCATGTCAAACTGTACCTTGACTTTGTCCCCTTCTTTAATATTGAACCTGGTACAGTTATCATTCATTAGCAGGAGGCAGGCACTTTGTGGGTATCTGTCTTCTGTTTCTAATAAAAACTCCATGCTTTTCCAAGGTTGACCGGTACTTTTACTTGTTCCTTGTTGTAAGGGGTAGATTTTCTTGATAATTCCTGTAATTTCCATATAGTTTTATTTTAAGTTATAGTGTAATTTCGTTAGATGATGTTTTGCTGATACACGGTTTAATCACTTTATTTGCTTGTTCCTGGGTGCTGATATGTGTGTTACCCTTGACAATGGTATCTCCTGATAGAACTACATCGCCTTCTATACGTGAATTTTCGCATATACAAACAAACTCAGTTAATTTGGCATTTCCCTTTATTTGTGCATGACCACGTATTTGTGCGTGAGAAGTAATTTGTGCATAATCTGTGATTATTGCATCTCCGGAAACTTTTGCATATCCTCTTACAATGCTACAACCGGCTATCATTGCATTATCTTTAATTTTAGCTTCTCCACATATCTCTACAGCATCGCAAACAAGGACTTTATCATATAGTGATGCATTTTCTCGTATCAATGCACGACCGCTGACTTTTACATCTCCACAAAGTATTACGTTGTCCCATATCCTTGATTTGCCCCCAACGCAGACATTATCTTTTATAATCGCTTCCCCCGAAATTTCTGCATAATCGGTGATTTCACTATTTCCCATAATACGGCTTCTCCCACGAATCTTAGCGTGACCGTCTATCTTTACATTCTCTGAAATCTGTACTTCATCAGAAATTTCAATTCCATTACCCGTGATTCGTGCGCCCGGATCTTTAATAAAAACCTTATCTTTAATGATGCCTTCAAACGCCAGGTGACCACTTACACGGCTTTCACCACATATTACAGATTTATGATAAATGTATGAGTTGTTTGAAATGGCAAATCCTTTAATTATAGAATCACCGTACATGGTGGTATGAATGACTCTGCAGTTTTCAATTGCCTTCGCATTCCCATACATTATTGATTTTCTAACGATAGCGTTATCACCCACATATGCGAGGTTAAACACCTTTGAATCTGTTTGAATCCAGCTATTCCCGTATTGTGATAGATTGTGCTCTCCTGCTACGTATCCTCCAAGTTCACCTGCTTTCACATTACCGAAGTCCTTTAAAGCACGGATGCGGTACAATGTTTGACCATCGTATTCTTTTGTGTAATTCGTAAGCATGTACTTCTTATCTTCCGGATTTGAGATATAGGGTATATCTCTATACTTGTTTGGGTTATCAGAAAGTACTTGTCCTTCACGAGTACAGATGTATTCTTTACCGTCAACCATCTCTACAGACAGCTGTATAACTTCGTCAGTTAAGTTGTTAATATATTCTTTTGTTGGTCTGCGTAAGGGATTAAGCACAAGATACCCAAGTGAGTTACCATTCGAGAAAACCATGTTTCCCGAATCGGCCATTTGGTATATTTTCCGTAGATTGTCAGGGGTAAACTGTTTTCCCTGTTTAATACTTATTTTTCTGGTTTTTGATATATGCGCTGTAAAATCATTATCTCCTTCTTCTGAAATTGATATTCCACTACCAGCGTATACGAACCGTATTTCTTTTAATTTTCCCATATCCTGATTTATATTTCGAGAGTTGATTCAATAGTTTTTTGATTGAGGAATTGACGGCATAATTTATCAGCTTGTTCTTGGGTACTGATATGTGTGTTACCCTTAACAATGGCATCTCCTGAAAGTTTTATATAACCGTCAATCTTGGCATTTTCGGTAACACATACATTTCCCGTTAGTTCAGCAGTTCCACTCACCTGCCCTTTTTTACGTATCTGTACATTATCATACAGTTGTGCGGAGCCAGATATATTACAGTCACCTGAAAGTTTTACATTTCCACCAACATAGCAATCATCCTTCAGCCTTGTATTGTCTTTTGCTTGTGCATGGCCGCTGATGCATGAGTTTTCACTCATTTGAACATTCCCGGAAAGACGAGCATTCCCGTATGCGGAGCTTTCATCACACATGAGTACATTGTCCTTTAGTTCTGCAAACTCTGAGGCAGAGGAATTGTCGTATAGGCGAACATTACCGGAAATCTTCGCATGTCCATAGACAAGTACTTCATTATGGAGGTGTACATTATCTGTAATTTCTGCAAATCCGGATGCTGTGCTATCTCCTGACATTTGCACATTTCCGCTGAGCTTTGCGTGGTCATGAACACGTGCTCCGTCTGTTAATATTACGCTGCCTGATAATTGTGCATATTCTTCTGCACGGCTTTCACCTAACATTTGTACAAATCCGGAAATCCGGGAATATCCAGAAGCTTGTGCACTTCCTCCTATACGGGCGTTTCCTGATATATGAGAATAGTCATATGTTCTGGCATATTCTTTGAGCAAAGCATTACCTTCTAATCGTGACTTGCCAAATACTCTGGCTTCATCCTTAACTGATGCGTTTTCTCTTACAACTGCTTTGGGAAAATCCAGCAAATCCCGTCTTGTGATAGATTGTGCTCTCCTGCTACGTATCCTCCAAGTTCACCTGCTTTCACACCAGGGAAACTCTTAACTGCACGGATGCGGTACAATGTTTGACCGTCAACTTGACAGGTGTAATCGGTAAGGATATATTTCTTCCCTTCCGGATTAGCGATTATTGGTATATCATTGTAGTCCTCTGGTTTACCCGGAAAAATTTCGCCGTTACGAGTACAGACATATTCTTTACCGTCTACCGTCTCAATATAGAGCTGATTCACTTCATCTTTAATATTGTCCACATGTTCTTTTGTAGGTTTCATATTAATAATTGATAGAGCAAACCTGTTTCTAAATTTTCCATCGGTAATAATCATATTACTTGAATACGCCAGGTCTTGAATCTTCTGGAGATTCTCTTCACTAAAAGTTTTACTTGGCTCAATTCTAATCTTTCTATCATTAGAGATATAAGCTCCGTATTTTTCGTCACCTTCTTCGCGGACATATATTCCATCAAATTGAGGCTCGAGTATTAATTTCCTATCTTTCATGATTTTTGATTTAAGGTTCGGATTCTAAATTCGTTGCTTTGGTTATATTCTTAGCGACACTCATAACTTTCATTCCATATCCTACTGGAGTTTTTGTAATACTATATATAGCCTTTGTTGCTTTATTTAGCTGCAAGCCCTGGCCTTTGAGAAGTCTCTCCCACTCCGATGTACTTATTGTGTCTACATTAATGTTGTCTTTCTTTAATGTTTTAATAACATCAGTAGCGTCATAACTTTTGCCGGCATATTCAATCGTTGCACTATCACCATCAAGTATGAGTGTTTTACGGATGCTTTTTATTTTTTTGAAAGAATATTATTTTGCAATAAATCATTTACTGTTTTTGCTTCGCCTGCTGTAAGAAAGTAGGTTTGCATGTTTTTGCTTCCCATGTTCCCAAGTGAAAAGCAGAATTCATTTCCGCGTGGATATATCACTACATCTTTTATTTTGTCATTTTCTTTCACTGTGGCATTAATGATACCGTCATTGTCTTTATAGAATTTCAATATTTCAGGGTGCTGGTCCGGCTGGACTACTTGCTGGTTGGTTAATGTTGATACACTTTCCTCAATCATGGATACCGACCGTCCTACGTCTTTCAATGTTTTAAAAAGGAACTCCGGATCTTTATCTATAGCTTCTAGCCATCCTTTCAAATATTGAGCATTTTCCTTCCTGGGAAGTGGGTTCATACCAAGCTGTTTTCCAGCGAAAGCAGAAGATAGTTCGGCTACAAGTTCTTCGCGACTGTAGCTTTCATCGCCAAACTTACCGAATGTACGATTCAATCGTGAATGATGGCCAGTAGAATGTGCCATTTCGTGTAATGCGGTATAATAAAATTCTTTCTTGTCAGCGAACTGCTCAAATGTTGGCAATGTAATAGTATCTTCCTTCCAGTTATAATAAGCTCTGTCCTGTTTCTCGAGATGGATTGGACATACCCAATTCTGTTCTTTAATCAGCTTGTCAAGGAAGGGATTTACATACTCATCACCTTGTGCATGATTCTCCAAAGAGAATCGGTCTAACATGTGCTCCCAGGCTTCCGGCTGTAACTCTTTAAAGTTAGTTTGTTCGATGTTGAATACATGGTAGAATGTGGTGTAGTGTTTAACTGTATAAGACTCTCTTTCAGCGTCAGTTAAGCTGGAATATATCTCCATTGAAATTTTATTCCCTTCTTTATCTGTAATTATTGGCGTATATAGATTAACCGGAAATCCCTTTTCACCTTTCAGGACGCTTGTGCCCATCTCCTTAGCCTGATTGAATGTCAGAAAAACGGGTACCTTGTATCCTTTTTCCTCACTTATAAACGAAAGAAGTATCTGGTTGAAGTTATTATATCTTCTGCCATTGATGTTTTGCGCCTGACCAAACCAATCGGTTCCAAACCAGGGTTTCTTCCAATCGCTGGCATCTACTTCCTTAATTTTTTGGACCATCAATTCTGCATACATTTTCAATGCTTTAGCTCTAAGTTTTTCTTTTTCCATATGCCTTTATTTTTTGATTTATACTGCAAAGCTATGTATGCACCAGTGCAACAACATTGCACTCTAAATGTATTTCTTTTACTCTTTGTTGGTGAAAAATATTAATGAAAAGAAATAATAATGCACTTGATAAGGTGCAAGCAAAAAATTTATTGTATCTTTGTGTTATAAATTTAATAGAAGACGTTATGAAAATTCGAAACTACATGCTGATTGGACTTTTGCCGTTATGTTTCTCGGCTTGTCAGACTGACGAAATTCCGGTACCTCCGGAAGGAAATGGTAATACCGAGCAAACACCTGAAGAACCGGGAGAATCAGAGGATGATTCTGATAAACCAATAAATGAAGAACTGCTGCTGGGGTTGGATGCCACACTTAAAAATCTGGTTGAATCCAGAAGTGGAGTAATCAATGCCTGGCAGACTGGCAATGAAATAGGTTTGTACACGGAAGACAAGAACCTGAAATATACCTATAATGGAAGTAAGTGGATAGCCGCTGAACCGTACGAGGTGCAGAAGGAACAGACCGTTTATGCTTATCATCCCTATTCGGAAAACATTAGGGACATGTATCTGGACATTGATGTGACGAAGCAGGAAGATGTGATGTATGGCCAGTGTGTGGTTACGTCTGATTTCCCGACTGCAAAGCCGGAAATGAATCATGCGCTTTCGCTTGTCAGGGTAAAGATTCTGCGTGACGAATATTTGGGTGAAGGAATGGTTACGGACGTGACCATTCGTAATGTGACTTCCTACCTGAGAATGAATATCCAGGACGGAGTTGTATGGAAACAGGATAAAAAGAGTGATATACCTATCGGTGGCGGATATATGCTGAATGATGCCAATCCGACAGTTCCGGAAGCTATCTTGCCCCCGCTTTATCATCCGCAGGACGTATCCGTATCCTTCAAGCTGGACGGAAAGGATATGAGTTATACCTTCCCATCCTTTCATGAATGGGAAGCTGGAAAAATCTATACCTATTCCATCAAGATTAAGGGTGCGTATAATGGTGAGGTTAACAAGGAAGATGTGCCCATTGATGTGGAATACTGGAGCCAGTTCGGTAAAACGGATGATATTGTTATCAGAGAGGTGGATTTTTCTGATTTTGAAAACCAGTTCTCTATAAGTACCAATCATACACAGTTCGGATACGATTGTTATCAGAATGAAGGGAAACCCTTCGGCCTTTTCTATACTCATTGGGGAAGTGAACTGTTTGAGGGAAAAGTACGTTTTGTGTTTATGCAAGGCAGTCAGATTGTAGAGAAGTTCCAGCCTATTGACATCAAAGTTCAGGGAAACTGGGACGGGAAAAAGATTCAGTGCTATGTGACGGCCGCACCGGGTACATACCAGCTTGTACCGCTGTTCCAGCGGAAAGGTGAATCTACCTGGTTCAAGGCAATTGATTATGAACAGAATGGTTCAGCCGCGGAATGGATGTATGAGGTGAAGGCTCCTGCTCCGGATAATCTGCCGGCGTTAAGGGATATTTTGCTGGAGAAAGAAGGTGACAATACGAATTTTTTAGCATATCGAGTACCATTTAATGAGTCATTTAATGTGGTGTATACCCTTTCCAATAAGGGAAAGAAGGCCTTGAAAGGTGAAATCAAGGCGGTCTGGGAACGTGAATTTAAGCTGAAGTCAAATTCTTATCGGCCCGGCACCCAGAAACAGAATACCACTAATGATGTGCAGTGGGCGGATGAAATTGGCAGGGTGAGTGTGGACATTCAGCCAGGTATCCGCTACTGGAAAGGAATCATGAAGTGTAAGATAACTAAGTATTATAAAAGTCCAACAGATTCAAATGGTACTGGCTATGCTACTCCAGCCTTGCATTTATATTGGAAACCTGAAGGTTCATCCGAGTGGACGCTGCTTCGTCTGGATGCAGATTATCTTTTCAATAATAATTACCAGGGAGCAGATGTGTGGGATGAAACATTGAACTATATTAATCTTATTCTATCTGACTGGAATTGAACCCTCGAATTCTCTATACATCTATTTAACTTTCCCCGCTGCAGTGATGCACCGGGGTTTTTTAGATATATAGATGCGTAGATATGCAGATGTGTAAATATATGGATGCGCAGAAATATAGATATACAGAAATATAGAATTTTGAAAGATTTTTCCCCTATTAGTTTGAAGAAAATGCTCAGTTACCGTAAAATCTGCGATAACCGAGCATTAATTTTTATTTCACTTCTTTGTTGC
>ENA-OQHA01000334-OQHA01000334.1-human-gut-metagenome-genome-assembly--contig:-NODE-334-length-24847-cov-4.951901_pt1 | contig 24847 bp, 34 predicted proteins | sample MGYA00242558_ERZ504707 | MGnify/ENA primary metagenome ERZ504707 (study PRJEB26092, sample SAMD00036197) | human gut metagenome | host: Homo sapiens | study: EMG produced TPA metagenomics assembly of...
GGATGACACCGGGTGGAGGCAGGGCAGCACATCCTCTGCGGGGATGTTCAGCGCCTCGCCCACCAGCGCACAGCACTCCTCGGCCAGAGCCACGCCGTTGGCGGCGCAGGTGTTGGCGTTGCCGCTGTTCACAAGGATGGCCTGTGCATAGCCGTCCTTCAGGTGGGCACGGTCCACCTTGATGGGCGCACCGCAGACCTTATTGGTGGTGTAGACACCGGCGGCGGCACAGCGCACCTCCGCCTTGATGAGTGCCAGATCGTATTTTTCATTATGGTTTGCGCGGATGCCGCAATGCACGCCAGCCGCTGCAAAGCCCTTGGGGGCACAAACGCCGCCCGCAACTTCTTGATACATCATTCCAGACCCTCCGTCTCTTCAAAACCGAGCATCAGATTCATACACTGGACTGCCGCGCCGGACGAGCCTTGCCCAGATTATCAAACAGGGAGACCAGCATCATCTGATCCCCGGCGGCGTTCACGGTGCTGTACAGCTCCATGCGGTCGGTACCGGCCATGGCGTTGGAATACAGGCCATTCTCGGCAGGGGCTCGTTCAGGGCGTGCACCTTGATGGTGGCGGCATCCCTGTAATACTCCGCCAGCCCTGCGGCCACCTTTTCGGCACCGCCCCAGACCGGCTGGAAGGGCACCAGCACCTGCATCCCGCTGTAATAATCGCAGACCACAGGCACAAAGGCGGGCGGGTTTGCCAGCCCACTGATCTTCTGCATCTCGGGCAGATGCTTATGGGCAAGGCTCAGACCGTAGCTCTTGGGTGCATCCAGCTTGCTGTGGGCCGGACGGTCGGGGCTTTCGTAATCGGCGATCATCTTTTTGCCGCCGCCGGAATAGCCGGAAATACCGGTGCAGCTGTAAAAATCACCCGCTCCGGCAAGGCCCAGCTCCACCAGAGGCCGCATGATGCTGATAAACCCGCTGGCATAGCAGCCGGGCACCGCCACGCGGCAGGCATTTTTGATCTTTTCCTTCTGGCCCCTGAGTTCCGGGAAGCCGTAGACCCAGTTGGGATCCGTGCGGAAAGCCGTAGAAGTATCCAGCACCTTGACATCCGGGCGGAGCAGGGGCATGACCTCTCTGGAGGCGGCATCCGGCAGGCAGAGGAAGGCGAGGTCAGCCGAATTGATGACCTTTGCCCGCTCGTTCACGTCCTTGCGGCCCTCCTCGGAGATGGAGAGCAGTTCAATTTCGGGCCGGGCAGCCAGACGGTCGGCAATGCGCAGACCCGTGGTGCCTGCGGAGCCGTCGATAAAGACCTTTACGCTCATGCGTTGTTCGCCTCCCATGCGGCCAGCTGGTCCATAGCCAGCCGGATCTGGTTGTTGACGCTGGCCTCGCTGGGGCCGCCGTAGCTGGTGCGGCCCTCACAGCACTTGATGAGGTCGATGGCATCATAGATATCGTTCTCGAACAGGGCGCTGTAGCCCTTGAATTCGTCAAGGGTCAGTTCCTCCAGGGTCTTATCCTTTGCGATGCAGTCGGAGACCATGCAGCCGGTCAGCTTGTAGGCATCCCGGAAGGGCATCCCCTTCTTGGTCAGGTAGTCGGCGCAGTCGGTGGCGTTGATAAAGCCCTTGGCGGCGGCGCGGCGCATGTTGGCAGGCAGGGTCTTCATGGTGTCCAGCATGGGGGTGACAGTTTTGAGGCACAGCTCCAGCGTATCCACTGCATCGAAGATGGCTTCCTTGTCCTCCTGCATATCCTTGTTGTAAGCCAAAGGAATGCCCTTCATCATCACCAGCAGGGTGTTCAGGTCACCGTAGACGCGGCCGGTCTTGCCGCGGATCAGCTCGGTGACATCGGGGTTCTTCTTCTGGGGCATGATGGAGGAGCCGGTGGTAAAGGCATCGTCCAGCTCGATGAACTTGAACTCCCAGCTGCACCAGAGGATGATCTCCTCGGAAAGGCGGGACAGATGCATCATGCAGATGGAGATGGCGTTGGCCAGCTCAATGCAGAAATCGCGGTCAGAAACGCCGTCCAGACTGTTGGCGCAAGGGGCGGCAAAGCCAGCTTTTCGGCGGTGAACTGACGGTCCAGCGGGTAAGTGGTACCGGCCAGAGCGCCGGAACCCAGCGGGCACTGGGCATCCATGCGGGCGGTGGCATCCTCAAAGCGCTGCAGGTCGCGCAGAAGCATGGAGGCGTAGGCCATCAGCGCATGGCCAAAGGTGATGGGCTGGGCGCGCTGCAGGTGGGTGTAGCCGGGCATGACAGCGGTGGTATTCTCCGCCGCCTTGCTGCAGATGACCTTGATGAGCTCCACAATGTAAGCCTGCAGGGTGTGGCTGTAGTCCCGCAGGTCAGGCGGATATCCAGCGCCACCTGATCGTTGCGGCTGCGGCCGGTGTGCAGGCGCTTGCCTGCATCGCCGATGCGGGCGGTCAGGGTCTGCTCCACGAAGGTATGCACATCCTCGGCGTTGGGGTCGATCTCCAGCGCACCGCTTGCCAGATCGTCGGCAATGGAGGCCAGCCCGCTGAGGATATCCTCGCAGTCCTTTTCGGAGATGATGCCCTGCTTGGCCAGCATGGCGGCGTGGACCCGCTGCCGCGCATATCCTGCGCGATCATCCGCTGGTCAAAGCGGATGGAGGAGTTGAAATCATTGACGCGCGAATCGACCGCCTTGGAGAAGCGGCCCTTCCATAATTGTTCTGCCATATTTTTTTCCTTTACTGATAGGCGGCTCACCCTCTCCGTCATTGCTTGCGCAATGCCACCTCTCCCAAAGGGAGAGGCCTTGGCAATCCACACAAAGTTTACGGTTTCGCCAGAGGCTCTCCCTTTGGGAGAGCTGGACGCGAAGCGGCTGAGAGGGCGAGGATGTTTATCTTGTAAATAAAAACAGCTAAAAACGGCAAAGCCGCCGCAGGGGAAAACGCTCCTGCGGCGGTGCCGCCGGCAACTATGCCGGTTTTGGAACTCCGTTGTGAAAGTGTAGAAAACACACCGGAGAGAAAGTTGGCTTTGTGTGATCCCGGTGGATCAGCCGCTTAGTCCTCGATCTTCGGCCAGCTCTTGGACAGCTTTGCGCGCTCCTTGATGGACAGGCCGAACAGGTTGATGAAGCCTGCTGCATCTGCCTGGTTGTAATCCTCGTCCTCACCAAAGGAAGCAGTCTGCTCATCGTACAGGGTGAACGGAGAGGTGACACCGGCGTTGATCATGTTGCCCTTGTACAGCTTCAGCTTCACATCGCCGGTCACGGTCTTTGCCAGGCTGTTGGCAAAAGCATCCAGAGCCTCACGCAGCGGGGTGAACCACTGGCCATTGTAGACGATGTCGGCATACTTCTGAGCCAGCTGCTCCTTGAGGTGTGCGCTCTCCTTGTCCAGGGTGATGGTCTCCAGAACATTGATGGCCTTGTACAGGATGGCACCGCCGGGGGTCTCGTACACGCCGCGGCTCTTCATGCCCACCAGACGGTTCTCCACGATATCCAGCAGGCCGATGCCGTTCTCGCCGCCCAGCTTGTTCAGGTACTCCACCAGCTCCACAGCGCCCATCTCCTTGCCGTCAACAGCAGTGGGAACGCCCTTTTCAAAGTGGATGGTCACATAGGTCGGGGTGTCGGGAGCCTGCTCGGGGCTGACACCCAGCTCCAGGAAACCGGGGTGGTTGTACTGGGGCTCGTTGGCGGGGCTCTCCAGATCCAGACCCTCGTGGCTCAGATGCCACAGGTTCTTGTCCTTGGAGTAGTTGGTCTCGCGGTTGATCTTCAGGGGGATGTGGTGAGCCTCGGCGTAGTCGATCTCTTCGTCACGGCTCTTGATGTCCCACTCACGCCAGGGAGCAATGATGGCCATATCGGGGCACAGGGCCTTGAGGGTCAGCTCAAAACGCACCTGATCGTTGCCCTTGCCGGTGCAGCCGTGGCAGATGGCATCTGCGCCTTCCTTGATGGCGATATCGGCCAGAGCCTTTGCAATGCAGGGGCGTGCAAAGCTGGTGCCCAGCAGGTAGTCCTCGTACTTTGCACCGAACTTCAGGGTGGGGAAGATGTAGTTCTCCACAAAGTCCTTCTTCAGATCCAGAACGTACAGCTTGGAAGCGCCGGTAGCCTTGGCCTTTTCCTCCAGGCCGTCCAGCTCGGTGCCCTGGCCCACGTCACCGGAAACGGCGACGACTTCGCAGTTGTTGTAGTTTTCCTTCAGCCAGGGAATGATGATGGAGGTATCCAGACCACCGGAGTAGGCCAGAACGACTTTTTTGATGTTTTCCTTTTTCATAATAAACGCGCTCCTTTTAATAAAAATACACTTTTGTATCCTGATGCGCACTTTCCCTTCGCATCCTCTGTCTTTGATTTGCGGTTGATGCTTTTATTATACGCAGCGCGGCTTTTCCGTCAATGCTGAAAACTGCCAAACATGCCGCGCATTTGCGGCAGGATTTGTTACACTTTGTATGTTTATACAGTATCATTTGTTTATATTCAATTTTTATGCATTCAAAATGTATATATGAACTGCAAAAAAAGCGCCCCGAAGGACGCTTTCTTTATGCCTGATATCTTCCCAGGATCTCCTCCACCTGTTCCTGTGTCAGCGGGTGGGTGGGCTCCGGCTTTTCATTGCCCCTGCGCAGGGGCAGCCACCAGGTGGACAGGCCCAGCCAGCCGAACTTATAGGCAGTGTGGGGCTCACGGCCCACACAGGTGAAGCCCAGGCGGGCATGGATACGCTCACTGGCGGGGTTGGGGTCTGCCACAAGGGCGTAGACATTCCAGTAACCCATCCCGTCCAGAATATCCAGCAGGGCGCGGTAGAGGGTATCCCCCACACCAAAGCCCCGGGCATCGGGGGCACAGTAGATGGTGCTCTCCACAGCCCAGTCGTAGGCCTCACGGGGGTGGTAGCGGTGGGCACAGGCGTAGCCCAGCAGCTTACCTTCCCCATCCGGGCCAGCAGCAGAGGGATCAGCGTACGGGTGCTGTCCACCCAGTCCTCATACTCCGGCAGGGAAGAGGGCGTTACCTGAAAGGTGGCGGTATGGTGCAGGACATACCAGTTGTAGATGTCCAGGATCTCCGCCGCATCGGCCCGGGTGGCCAGCGAGAGCCGGGGCAGGTTCTTCTCAGCCCATTCGGCGCACAGGGCCTCCTTCTGCGCCTTGGTCAGCTTTTTCAGGGCTGCTTCCCGGCGCAGGGCGGCAGATTTGTCTGTGCACCGTTCCAGATACGCGAAACGCTGTGCCCCAGCGCACGGGTGCACTTGGCCCCCTTCCCGCTCTTGTGGGCGTGCAGGCGGCTGGCCGGGTCATTTGTCCAGCCCGTGTAGAGCTGGCCGCCTGCGCAGCGCACCATATAAACATAGGCCCGCTCCGTCTTCTCCGCTTCCCCGCTCATATCACAGTCTCCCGTTGTTTTTCAGCACCTGACGGCAGGCGGTCAGTGCCGTCTCCTTGTCCTTTGCGGTGATGAGGAAGCGGCTGGCGTGGCAGAAGCTGATGCCCTCGATGCCGCTCTTCTGCTCAATGACCTCCTGCGGCTGGCCCGCCCAGCTCTGGGGGAAGGGCAGCTTCGGCTTTTTGGTCTTGTGGTCGGTCACGCACTGGGCACTCCACCCGCCGCGCTGGCTGGGGTAGATGACGAAAAGGGCATCGGTCTTGTACAGGCCATTCTTCCAGGCAGGTAGCAGGGCAGGATCACGATGCGTCCCGGGAATTCTTATAGGCCTGCTGCACTTTCTCGTCGGCGCGGTTCACGGCGTTCGCGCTCTCGATCTGGTTTTCCAGGATCTGCTTTGCCACAGCCACCGCCTTGAAGAAGCAGGTGTCCTGATCCTCCTTGGAATCCCACACCGGTTGAAGAAGCCGATGGCATCGCACAGGCTGTTCTGCTCGCCGGTGTTGTCGTTCAGATCAAGGGGCTGGATAAAGTTTTCATCGATGAGCCGGGCCTGACGCTCCCCACCAGCCCGGGCCCACACCGCCACAGCAGCCGAAGGCCGCATATGGGATGCCGTTGGCGCGGTACTCTCGGGGCTCCTGATGGTGATCGAACATGCCAAAGCCGATATCATACACGATGCCGTCGAAATCGTCCGGCACCACAAAGCCGCGGGTGATCCTGATGTCCGGCCGGATGATCTGCAGCAGCGCCGTTGCAAATACGTCGTCCGCATGGAACTTGCCGGCGTGGGTAAATCCGTTTGCAGGAATTTTCATAACAGCAATACCTCGTTCTCTTTCTTTGGGAACAGTATATCACATTCTGAAGCAGGGGACAAATTTTTGTGCACAACAAAGACCCGCCGGGCAGCATACGCCACACAGCGGGTCTGAAAGGAGGAAGTGCCGTTTCAGGGCACCCTATGAGAAACGTGTGTTTACAGGACGATTGGTTTCTCCGGATCAGGTTCCAGGCTTTCACCGTTGGATTCGATCACGCGGCGGTACCACTCGTAGCTCTTTTTCTTGTAACGTTCCAGCGTACCGGAGCCGTCGCTGTTCAGGTCCACATAGATCATACCGTAGCGCTTTTTGATCTCCGCCGTGGAGCAGGAGATCAGGTCAATGCAGCCCCAGCTGGTATAGCCCATCACGTCCACGCCGTCGTGCAACGCTTCGCTGACCTGCACCAGGTGGTCGTTCATGTAGCGGATGCGGTAATCATCCTCCACCGTAAAGCTACCGTGGCCGTCCGGCACCAGGGTGTCGTTGGCACCCAAGCCGTTTTCGGCAATGAACAGGGGCTTGTGGTAGCGGCTGTACAGCCGGTTCAGGGTGTAGCGCAGGCCCTTGGGGTCGATCTGCCAGCCCCACTCGCTGACCTTGGAATACGGATTGCGCTTGAGGGTGGGGACCATGTTGCTGCCGGTGGGCTCGCCCAGCGAGTGGTCGGCGGCGGCGCAGTTGCTGGAATAGTAGCTGAACGAAACAAAGTCCACAGTGTGGGTCAGGGCTTCGCGGTCCTCATCGCTGATCTCCAGTTGCACGCCCTTTTCCTCAAACACGCGCTTGGCGTAGTAGGGATAGGCACCCAGGGCCTGCACGTCCGAGAACAAGTACACCTCGTTGTCCAGCTCCATCACCTCGATGACGTCATCGGGGTTCGGGGTGAGCGGGTAGATGGTAACGGCCAGGATCATGCTGCCCACCTTGTACTCCGGGTCGATGCTGTGGGCCAGCTGCACAGCCTTGGCGCTGGCCACCAGCTCGTAGTGGATGGCCTGATACAGCTGCTGGTTGCTCAGCTGGGCCTTGGGGATCAGGATGGCACCGCTGACAAAGGCTGGTGCAAAATGGAGTTGATCTCGTTGAACGTGATCCAGTACTTCACCTTGCCCTTGTACCGCTCAAACAGGACCTGGCAGTATTTCAGGTACAGGTCGATCATGATGCGGTTGCTCCAGCCGTTGTACTTGCGGGCCAGGGCCAGGGGCGTTTCGTAGTGGGAAATGGTGATGAGCGGCTCGATGCCGTACTTGTGGCACTCGTCAATGACATCATCGTAGAACTTCAGGCCCGCCTCGTTGGGCTGTGCTTCCTCACCGGTGGGGAAATGCGGCTCCACGCAATGGAAAAGCGGTAGACCTTGAACCCCATGCCCGCAAAGAGCTTGATGTCCTCTTTGTAGCGGTGGTAGTAATCAATGCCTTTCAGCTTGAGGTTGTCGGGGGTCGGCTCCTCGGTGATGACCTTGAAGCCCTTGGGCAGCACATCCTGGATGGATAGGCCCTTGCCATCTTCCAGATAGGCACCCTCGCACTGATTTGCGGCCGTTGCGCCGCCCCAGAGGAAATTTCTCGGGAAATACATACAGGTTCCTCCCTAATGTTGCAGCGTCCGGGGATCAGTTCTTTTTCTCGTCACGGAACAGGACGAACGAGACGATAAAGGCCACCACAAAGGCAATGGCTGCACCGGCGCAGGCATAGTAGAAGTTGGACATGGGGGTATCCAGTCCAATGTAGCTGGGCAGGGTCAGCAGACCGGGAGAGCCGCCGGAGTAGTTCTTGGTGTTCATCAGGCCCATAAAGAAGCCGCCCACGCCGCCGCCAGCCATGGCTGAGATCATGTTGGTGCGGATCTTCATGGTAACGCCGAACAGGACCGGCTCGGTGATGCCGCAGACGGCAGTGATACCGGTGGCGGAGGTCAGCTGCTTGAGTTCGGGGTCCTTGGTCTTGATGGAAACGGCCAGAGCAGCAGCGCCCTGTGCCACGTTGGAGCCAGCTGGCCCGGATAGATGATGGTATCAAAGCCGATGGTCATACGGTTGTTGATACCAATGGGGGTCAGGGCGTGGTGGGTACCTGTCATGACCAGGAACGGCAGGAACACGCCGACGATGGTGGGCACCAGCCAGGGTGCCAGGGTGCTCAGGCCATTGATCACAGCGGCCAGGGCGTTGGAGACCACATAGCCCACCGGGCCCAGCACACACAGGGTGGCAATGCCGCAGATGAACATGGTCAGCAGCGGAGCGGTAAAGAAGCGGATGGCTTTGGGGGAGATGCGGGTAGCCAGGGCTCCACCTTGGACATCAGCAGCACGCCCAGGATGATGGGGATCACGGACGAAGAATAGGAGGCGTTATAGATGGGCAGCATGAAGATGGTGATGGCCTCGCCGCTTTCCTTGGAGGCAGCCACCAGGTTCACAAAGCTGGGGTGGATCAAGATGCCACCCAGCATCATGGCCAGGTAGGGGTTGCAGCCCAGCTTTTTCGCCGCCGAGTTAGCCAGCAGGATGGGCAGGAAATAGAACGTGGCATCGCCCATGAAGTTGATGACCTGGTAGGTGCTGGACGTATTGCTGACCAGCTTGAACGCCACCAGGATGGCCAGCACGGCCTTGATCATGCCTGCTGCGGTCAGCGGGGGCAGGATGGGGGTAAAGATGCCGGTCAGGGTGTCGATGACACGGTCGTACCACTTGCCCTTGGGGGCGGGGGCTGCGGCGGCAGGGGCGGTGCCCAGCATCCCGCTGAGCTTCTCGTACACCTGCGTGACCTCGGCACCAATAATCACCTGATACAGGCCGTTTGCCTGGGCAACGCCCACAACACCGGCCAGGCCCTTGATGGCATCGGTATCGGCTTTTGATTCATCTTTCAGGTTAAAGCGCAGACGGGTGGCACAATGGGTGGCGTTGCTCACATTCTCGGCACCGCCCACCAGGCTGAGGATCTGTTTTGCCAATGCGCCGTAATCTTCTTTTTTTGCCATTTGCAATTCCTCCATGATGGTTTGATCCAGGGTGATCCGGAGCCTGCTGCGCAGAAGCTCTGCGTCAGCCACACCGGGCAGCCCGCGGATCGCGTTGAGGTCGATCACACTGCGGTCCTTTACGGTAACGGACAGACAGCCGCTGCGGAAATCACACAGGCCTATATTTTCTTTTCCGCCGGCCGGAGCAGCCAGCTGCTCCAGGAACTGTTCACGATCCATGGCAGAGGACCTCCCTCTCGGTCAATATCTTCTGAACCGCCCAACGCGCGCCATTGAGCGGATTCATGCAAAAAGGTGGGCAAGGTAGCGGGGCTGGTTCAGGCCTCATGCTTCTCCTGCAAACGGCTGATGTGCAACATAAGGTATACGATCTCCTCATCGTTGCACTGCCAATTCCAAGTGGCTTGGAAATAGTCCGCGATGGCGCGGGCACACTGATACACCTGCGGGTACTCCCGCCGCATCTGAGCCAGCATCCCGCTGATCCGCTCCTCCACCTGCCTGCCGGAGGCAAGCCGCTGGATGAGGTAGCGCAGATGCATGGAAAACCGGGAATACGAAAAGCTCTCTTTGTTGAGCGTAATAGCAAGCTGTTTCTCCACGATGCCGTCCACGTCCGAAAGGGCCTTGAGCGTCATCATCATGGAGTGCATATCGCCCGCTTCCGCCTCGGCGTTGATGAGGTGGAGGGCAATGTTCACCACCTCGCTGTCTGGCAGCTTCAGCCCGGCTTCCCGCGCCAGCAGCTCCCGTGCCTGTTTGGCCAGCTCTGTCTCCTTGGGGTACAGGTGGCGCACATCGTAAGCCAGCGGGGTCGAGATCTCGATGCCCTTGCGCAGCCGCTCCGCCGCAAAGTTCAGGTGGTCGGCCAGGGTAAAGGCAGGTTTGGGTTCAGCGCACAGTCCAGCTCGATCTCAGCCCGCTCCGTGATCTCGGCGCAGGCCAGCACCAGCGGGCGGGCAGATCGGCCGCCATGCCAAAATATTTGGGGTTCACGTCGTAAAACGTTCGCTCGATGCGAGAAAGGTCCGTCAGCTCGTAAGGCATTTGGGGGAACCCGACCCCCCGGCCCAGCACCACCAGCTCCTTGCCGTTTCCGTCCAGTGCCAGGGCGGCATTGTTGTTGATCTGTCGGATGATTTTCATACCGTTCTACTCCCTGCATCGAATTTTCGGACAAAAAGAAAAACCCCGAACGCAGCAACTTACACTACTCCCCTTGTTTTGGAAAGGGAATTCGATGCAAGTAGCGCCTCCGAGGAGTAACGTCTTGTTTTTACGAATTTATAATACCAAAGGTTCTTTGCTGTGTCTATTCGCACGATACCCAAAAAAGCGTATTGTTTTTTGTGCACCGTGAAAAAAGTGCAGCAAAAAGCCGCCGGGCAGAGAAATGTCCGGCAGCTCCTGGTTCAAGCTAAATTCTATGCACTTACTTTTTCCGGCTGCGCGTCTTGGTCACAGCCGTGGTGGGCTTCACGGCGGGGGAGAAGTTCGGCTTTTCGGTGAGGGCGGTGGTGGTGGGCTCACCCAGTGCCAGCACTTCGGCCAGCTCCTTCTGCACCTTGGCGTTGACAGGGTCGTTCACAGCCAGCACATCGGAGTAGAACTGCTCCATCTCTTCGCGGGTGGAGAAGGTTGCAACGTACATCTGGTTGCCCATGGCACCGGACAGGGCCTCGGGGATGCGGTCCACCATCCGCATATTCTTCTGGTACTTCTGCATGATCTGCTCATGGCTGTACACAAAGTTCTTACCATCGCGGCGGCCCGCAAAGGGGCAGTAGTAGTGCTCGCCCACCGGCATATCCGTGCCGCCGAAGGCGATCATATCCGCCCAGATCTTGTACACGTTGGTGGAGCGGGCAAAGTTGATCATATCCGGGGTAAAGCCGCCGCAGGGGCGCATATTGACCTCCAGCGCCACGAGCTGGCCCTTTTTGCCCATGCTGGCCTGATCCTCGGTCATGCGGAAGAACTCAAAGTGGACGAATCGGCTCTTCACGCCAAAGCTCTTGACGGCGGCACGACCGGCGGCACGGGTATCCTCGGGCAGATCCTTGATGATATAGTAAATGGAGTTATCGTTGTCGTTGACGATGTCCATGATGGACACCGGGCTGACGTTGCCCGCCTCAAAGATGGGGTTGCCGCTGCCGTCGATGATGGCATCGTAGCTGTTGACCTCGGCATGGACGAACTCCTCCATGATGTAGGAGAGGTCGGGGTGATAGGTGCTCTTGTAGAGCAGGAAGCGCTTCAGCTCCTCATCGCTGGACAGCTTATGGGTATCGGAGGCACCCACACCGTTGTCCGGCTTGACCACCACCGGATAGCCCACCTCGTCGATGAACTTCCTGCAGCCCTCCAGGTCGTCCACCATGTGGTAACGGGCGGTGGCGATGCCGGCCTTCTGGTAATACTCCTTCATCTTGCTCTTGTACTTGATGCGGGGCATATCCTCAGTCCGGAAGCCGGACCTGATGTTGAAGTCCGTGCGCAGGGCCGCATCCCGCTCCAGCCAGTACTCGTTGTTGGATTCCAGCCAATCGATGCGGCCATACTTGAAGGCGAAGAACGCCACCGCACGGTAGACTTCGTCGTAGTTCTCCAGACTGCCGACCTTGTAGTATTCGTTCAGGCTGTCCTTCAGCTCCGGCTTCAGCTCATCATAGGGCTGGTCACCGATGCCCAGCACGTTCATGCCGTCGTTTTTCAGTTCCCGCAGAACTGCCAGTAGTTGGTGGGGAAATTGGGGGAGATAAAGATAAAGTTGCTCATTGTTGCTCGTTCCTTTTTCACACTTACGTTCTCTGCCAAAGAAGACCGGGCCCGCCATTTCATCACAGACGCTCAGACTTGCCCGACATGCCAAGGGCTCCCCTACTAGGGGAGCTGGCGAGCGGCAGCGAGACTGAGAGGTTTAACCCAAAATATAAGGCATATAATATACGACCTGCTGATACCACCAATCCCAGTCGTGCTTGACATCATAGCCCCACAGGTCCACCCAGACAGGGATGCCTTTCTGCTCAAAGATCTGCTTGAGCTGCCGGGTGGTATCGGGCTGTTCCCAAGCGCCCTGACCGCAGCAGATGACCGCCTTCCTGCTGCGGTAGAGGTCCATATAGGGGTGATCGGTGGGGAAGTTGGCCATATAATCCACGGGGGAGTTCTGGTAGACCACCTCGTCCATGTAATCGCCAAAGCCGTATTTTGCGGTGTAGATGCCGCTGAGGGCCAGACAACCATCGAAAAGATAGGGGAACCGCAGGTAGAGGTTGACGGCATGGGTCGCGCCCAGACTGCAGCCAAAGGCGATCACGCCGGGGAGCCGTCCCAGCCGTTGCGCTCCTTGGCGATATACTGGATCTTGGGCACGACTTCCTCCACGATGTAGCGGATCCACTGCTCATAGCGGCGGATCCGCCAGTAGGGGTCGCCGTTGGTGTCGGACCAGGTCTCCTGATCGATGGTGTCGATGGAGATGACCATGATCTGCCCGGATTCGATCCACGGAGCCAGCGTACCGGCCATGTGGAAGTCCTCAAAGTCGAAGAAACGGCCATCCTGACAGGGGATAAAGAGCATGGGGCGGCCTGCATGGCCGTAGACCTTGCACTCCATCTCCCGGCCCAGTGCGGGGCTGTAATCCTTGAAGTATTGTGTTTCCATGTAATTTCCCTCCTCTATATAAAAACCTCTCCGGCGCTCCGCTTTGCTCTCCTATCAGGAGAGGAGGCATCCCGAAGGGATGACGGAGAGGTTCAGTCCAACTCGTACATCAAAGTATGGAACACGAACGGCAGCTGCTTTTCCCAGCTGGCTTCGCTGTGGGTGCCGCCGGGCACCAGGCGGCTGGTCAGGTGGATGCCCCGGACCATGATCTTGCTGCACATCTCGGCAAATTCCCTGCGCATTCCCTCGTGGCTGCCCATCTCCTGGGAACCGTAGTCCATGTAGAGCACCGTGCCGGGCTCCAGCTTTGCGCGGCCCACCAGACCGCTGAGCTTTTCAGGAGACACCCAGATCGACGGCGACAGGGCTGCCGCGCGGCTGAAGGTATCGTTATACTGCAGCAGGGCGTACAGGCTCATCAGGCCGCCCATGGAACTGCCGCCGATGAACGTGTGCTCCCGGTCCGGCAGGGTGCGGAAATTGTGGTCAATGAAGGGCTTGAACCGGTGGATGAACCAGCTCATGGTCGCCTGCCCCTTGCCGTCAAAGTGGCCATAGGTCGGGTCATCGAAGCGGTAGGGCGAATACTCCACAAGGCGCTCGTTGTTGGGGCCTGCATTGCACTCCACTGCCGCCACGATGAGCGGGGTATCGGTGTAGTCCAGATAATCCGCCACGCCCCAGCTCTTGCCGTAGGTGGCATCCGCATCAAAGAACACATTCTGGCCGTCGAACATATACAGCACCGGATACCGGCGCTCCGGGTCGGCTTCGTACATGGTGGGCAGGTAGACATACACCCGGCGCTGCTCCACACCGTTCACCGCAGGATAGCTGACGCTCCATTTTTTGACCATATTCCAGTTCCCTCTCGTTTCTGTTTTTCTGCACATAGTCTAGCACTGTGCAGGCGGAAAAGCAATCGGGGAACAAAACCATGATACGGCAAACGCCGCCCGGCGGTATTCCCACCCGGCGGCGTTTGCAAAAATTCTGAACAAAGAGAAGCGCGGGAAGGATCAGTACTTTTTCTCAACCGGAACGATCCAACCCTTGGTATCGGGGATCTTGCCCCACTGCATCCCGGTCATGGTATCGTACAGCTTCTGGGTCACAGGGCCGATCTTGCCATCGCCAATATAGCGTGCTCACCCTTCCAGACCAGCTCCTTGACAGGGGAGACGACTGCGGCGGTACCAGTGCCGAAGACCTCCTCCAGCTTACCCTCGCGGGCGGCCTGCATGATGTCCGCAATGGCCAGCTTGCCCTCGATGACATCATAGCCCAATCCTTCAGCAGCTCGATGCAGCTGCGGCGGGTAACGCCGGGCAGAACGGTGCCGACGGTTGCAGCGGTGTAGACCTTGCCGTCGATCTTGAACATGATGTTCATGCTGCCGACTTCCTCAACGTACTTCTTCTCCACGCCGTCCAGCCACAGCACCTGTGCATAGCCCTGCTCCTCGGCCAGCTCACCGGCTTGATGGAAGCAGCATAGTTGCCGCCGCACTTGGTGAAGCCGGTCAGGCGGGGGCGGCACGGATGTACTCATCCTCAACGTAGATGCGGACGGGGTTGATGCCCTCGGCGTAGTAAGCACCGGAGGGAGCACAGATGATGCAGAAGATATAGTGCTTGGAAGCGTGCACGCCCAGACCCACATCATTTGCAAAAATGAAGGGACGGATGTACAGGGAAGCACCATCGGTGTGGGGCACCCAGTCGCGCTCCACATCCACCAGAGCCTCAACAGCCTGCACAAAATCCTCTTCCGGGATCTTGGGGATGCACAGACGGTCGGCGGAATCCTGGAAACGCTTTGCGTTGCAATCAGGGCGGAACAGCTGAATGGTGTCATCCGCGGTGCGGTAAGCCTTCATGCCCTCAAAGATCTCCTGCGCATAGTGGAACACCACCGTGGCCGGGTCCAGCGGGAAGGGTGCATAGGGGACGATGCGGCATCGTGCCAGCCTCGCCCTCGGTATAATCCATCACAAACATGTGGTCGGTAAATTTCTTGCCGAAGCCCAGCTTGGTCTCGTCCTGAGGCTTCTCCTTGGGAGAAGTGGTACGAGTGATCTTGATATCCAACATGATATATTTCCCTCTTTTCTGATCTCACGCAGCAGATTTTGCGCGGCACGCGCCCGCACCTGAAATGCCGAATGTTGTTTTCTATTATAGTAGTATGAGCCGGATTTGCAAGGAAACGCAAAATCTTTCATGTTTGGGGGCTGTAAGTTGTCGCAAATTGTGATATTATTGCTGTAAGCAGGGCTTCTCCCCACAGCGGCCCCTGCTGTTAAACCTCTCCGTCAAAACCTATCGGTTTTGCCACCTCCCCTAGTAGGGGAGGCCTTGGCAGTCCGGGCAGGTTCCAGTTTTGCCAAAGGCTCCCCTATTAGGAGCAACAGCAACAACCGCCGCCAGTGGCGGATAAAGGGCATTGCTGTTGGGGCCGCGGCCAGCAAGACATAAAATTGGATGCCGGGAGCCGCAACCCGGGCCTGCCGAGCGATAGCGACGGCTGAGAGGTTAAACAAAGTATTATCTCATCAAGAAGGGAACCAATCCATTATGATCAACGGCGTAATTTTTGATATGGACGGCCTGATGTTCGACACCGAGCGGATGTGGGCCACTTTCTGGGAACCGGCGCTGGCGGCGCTGGGTCTGGAGTACAAGGAAGGCCTTGCCGAGGCTGAACGCGGCACGGCGGGCGAAACTTCCCGTAACATCGTGCGGCAGTTCTACGGAGAGGACTGCGATGCCAACGCCATCATCGACAGCCTGCACCGGGTGGCCGATGAGGAGTTCCAGAAACCGGTGCCCAAAAAGCCGGGGCTGGACGAGCTGCTGGCCTGGCTGGATGCCAACCACATCCCCATGGCGGTGGCCTCCTCCAGCCGGGTCCATGTCATCGAGGGCAACCTGAACAACTGGGGGCTGACCCACTACTTCAAGGCGCTGGTATCCGGCCAGCAGGTCAAACATTCCAAGCCCGACCCGGAGATCTTCCTGCTGGCGGCGGAAAAGCTGGGCACCGACCCCGCCCACACGCTGGTGCTGGAGGACAGCTACAACGGTGTCCGCGCCGGTGCCGCCGGGGGCTTTGTCACCGTCATGGTGCCCGATCTGCTCCCCGCCGACGATGAGATGCGCGGCCTGTATACCATGGAATGCACCAGCCTGAACGAGGTGCTGGACAAACTGAAAACGGGAGAACTGTAATTGAGGGAAAGCTCCGCAAAATCGCCCCGTGTTCCGGGGTTTTATTGTCTCCTGTGTTATGTTATAATAAAGAAAAGAAAAAGGAGACATCCCCATGAAGATCGCAATTCCTTATGAAAACGGTATGGTATTCCAGCACTTCGGCCACACGGCAGAGTTCAAGTTCTACGAGGTCGAAAACGGACAGGTGACGGCCAGCGAGGTCGTTTCCACCAACGGGCAGGGCCACGGCGCACTGGTGGGTTTTCTGGCCCAGCACAATGCCAATGTGGTGTTCTGCGGCGGCATCGGCCCCGGGGCACAGAACGCCCTTACACAGGCAGGCATCCAGCTGTTCGGCGGGATCAGCGGCCCGGCAGACGCGGCAGTAGCAGATTATCTGGCCGGAAAGCTCCGCTTTGACCCCAACGCCCATTGTGACCACCACGACCACGGCGAGGGCCACCATTGCGGTGAGCATCATTGCGGCGGGCACTCCTGCGGCCAGTAACCCACAACATCACAAAACCCCGGAGCGATGTATCACAGCAAACGCTCCGGGGTTATTTTATGCCTTAGAAGAACCGGCAGAAGCCAGGGCAGTGCCGCGAACACTCTGCCTCATCTCGACAGCATTTTATTGGGACACAAAAGAGATGCTCTCGGTCTGCTTCGATGCGGCCGGGCGGGGCGGGTCTGCCTTGGTCAGCATCTGCTGGAATTTCCGCGCCGCCGTGTTCAGCGGGCGGTGGCGGTCGTAAACAAGGCAGATCGAACGGGTCGGGATGATCTCCTGCAGGTGGAGCTGCACCAGCTCGCCCCGCTCCAGGCTATCCCTCGCCATGGGTTCCGGCACAAAGGCAAGGCCCAGCTCGCTTTTGACCAGCGTGAGCATCTGGTCGGTGGTGGCAGCTTCCGTATCCGGCTTGAGGACCGCGCCGTGATCCAGGAAGAACTGCGGTATAAGCTGCGGGTCACGCTCTCGTCGCTGAGGGAGATGAGGGGATAGCTGCGCAGCTCTTTCAAGGTCAGGCTCTGACTTGCCAGCGCGGTGAAGGTCCTGCCACCCACCAGCACCTCGTAAAACGGCTTCAGCTCCACCATTTTCAACCCCGACTCGATCTCCGCCGGGGTGCTCACAATGGCAAAATCCACCTCACCGTTCTTCACAGCCTGCACCGCCTGCGGCGTGGAGTGGTTCGAGATGCGCAGCCGGATGCCGGGATATTCGGTGTGGAAATCCCGCAGCTTTTTGGAAAGATAAATGTTGAGCGCCGTCTCGGTGGCGCTGATGCTGATGGTTCCGTGCTCCAGCGTGGCACTGGCGCTCAGCTCCTCCTCGGCATCCTGGATCTGCACCGCCGCCGAAGCGATGCGGGAGTAGAGCATCTCGCCTTCCGGTGTCAGGGTCACACCCCGGTTGGAGCGGATGAACAGCACGCAGTTCAGCTGGCTTTCCAGTCGATTCATCGAGTGGGTGATGTTGGGCTGATTGTTACCCAGAACCCGCGCAGCCTTGGTAAAGTTCTGATACTTCGCCACATAATAGAAGATCTTGTAATACTCCCAATCCACATACATGATGCGTCTGCTCCCTTCATGTAAAAATCGCATTGCAGCCTTGTGCAGGATACTTTTTACACATTCTTTCCCTGCCCGTATCATAACAACTGCAATCGAAAATTGCAAGAGGAAATTGAAAAATAGTACACCTATCAGGACGAGCACGGCAAGAGCTGCGACAAATGGGAGAGCTTTCCCACCAACGAGGAGGCGGTAAAACGTCAGAGGCAGATCGAACATGCCGACCCGGAAATGAAGGCAAAGCTGCGCCTGGCACTGCTCACCTGATGCAAAAAAGGGCACTGATTGCAATGCAATACAGCGCCCTACATAATCGGACATGGATAACACCGACCGTGCAAAAACCGTGCAGCCATGGTTTACAAAACAAAAAAGCCATGAAATCTTTCGATTTCACGGCATTTTCTGGTGCAGGAATGCAATCCAAATCCGAACCATTTCCCTCGGATGCAACTTCTGACGCTTCTCCAAAGGTGACGGTCTGTGTCCCTTCTTTATAGTTGAAGGTAATGAGAACCTTATCATCATACAGGTAAATCGCATTGATGAACGTATCCACCAATGCCTGCCGCTGGTCTTTCAGGCTCATGTCCAGCTTGCGGAACCGCAGCAGCCAGAACCGGATGAACTCCTCTGTGACCTTGGCTTCGCCAGCTTTTCTTCCGCAATGCGGGCTTCAAGCTCACGCTTGGTTTCTTCCAGCCGCTCCAACCGCTCCTTGGTGGAACTGGTCAGGATGCCCGCCTGAATTGCATTGAGCATATTCTGAATACCCGATTCGGCATCCCGGAGCTGCTTCTCATAGAGGGGAATGTTGGTGTTCTCCTTGTTTTGCAGCTCCATCACCTTGGCGATGATGGATTCCATAGCGGCATCGTCCTTGACAAGCTGCATGGTCTGGTTCACCACCAGATCTTCCAGCCACTGTTTGCGGACGGTCTTTTTCTTGCAGCCTTTATGCTTTTTGGCGGTGGCACATTTATAATAGCGGTGGACTTCGCCCGTCCGGCTTGTGCCGCTTTCGCCAAACATCAACGCCCCACAGTAGCCGCAGAACAGCTTGGTGGTGAGCAGATAGTCGTCCTCTGCCTTTCTACGGGCAGGGGCTTTCTTGTTTTTCAACATCTTCTCCTGTACATCGTTGAAAAGCTCTACGGACACGATAGGTGGAATCGCATCGGGAATCAGGACGTCCCGGTACTTCAACTCGCCGATATATCGGCGGTTGCTCAGCATGTGCTGGATGACATTGAAAGTCATTGGCCCACCGCGCTTATTCTTGATGCCCTTTTCATTGAGCCAATCCCGAATCTCCCGCATCGTCTGTCCGTCATTGTACCGCTGGAAAGCTTCAGCTACAAAGGGAGCTGTGAGTGGGTCGATTTCAAAGCGGCGGTCTGCGTTGATGGTGTAGCCGAAAGGGATAGCACCGCCAGAAAATTTGCCTTTCAGGGCGTTTTCCGTCATGCCGCGAATGACCTTTTCGGACAGATCAGCGGAGTAATACTCGGCATAACCTTCCAGCACCGATTCCAGAATGATGCCCTCCGGCCCCTCGGAGATGATCTCGGTGGCAGACATGAGCTTGACACCATTCTTCTTCAACTGGGTCTTATACCGGGCACTGTCATAACGATTCCGGGCAAAACGGTCGAGTTCCAGACCAGCACAATGTCAAACAGCTTTTTGTCGCTGTCCTTTATCATCTGCTGAAACTCCGGGCGGTTGTCCGTCTTGGCAGAGATGGCACGGTCAATGTAGTGCTTGACGATGGTGATGCCATTCTTTTCGGCATAAGCCGTACATTCACGAATCTGGCCTTCAATAGATTCTTCTCGCTGGTTGTCGCTAGAATAGCGGGCGTAGATCACAGCAGTCATGGCAGGCACCTCACTTTACACATCATTAAACGGCGAACGGTTCTTTCAAAATGTAGTTTCGTATAATGTATATACCATATTTTACAACGGTTTGCAATGGGAAAATCAGCGAACAGCATTTAATTCTTTTCGTAAATCAGATGCCCACCGACCTATGGTTTTCGCCATAAGCTGGTGGGCATCTGTTGTTCTGGCTTATAATTCACTGATGGTTGCAGTAATGGGCTGCATGAGGATTCGCCTGACCGGGTTATATACTGCCAGCACCACAGCCGCCAGCACGACTACGACGATCACGGCAAGACAGCCCCACGGCATCTGCCACGCTGCACCGAAATAATGGGTGATGAGCCGGGTATACAGCATCCGGTTCAGCACAAGACCCAGCGCAATGCCCGCCACAAGACCGGACACCGCATAGGTGCCAGCTTCGGCAGAGATCATGCGTTTCAGCTGCGCATCATCCATCCCGATGGCACGCAGGATGCCATACTGCTTCATTCGTGCCGACACGCTCATGGAAATGCTGTTGATGATGTTCAGAATGGTGATTCCTGCAATCACGATGAGAAACGCATAGACCACCAGATGGAATGCCCAGTAGGTGCTTTGTATCATCCGATTTCCTTCGATTCGGTTGGAAAAAATAACCCGCTTGTTTAACGTGTCGCTCAGCAGGGTGTGTATTTGTGCAATGGCTGCATCTGCTGTGGTATCTTTTAGCTGAATATCGATCACCGCATAGCGGTTTTGCCCGGTCAGCTGATGGAAGGTTTCTTCGGTGCAGATAACAATCGGGGAATCGGTACTGCTGAACGGGCTGTCGTTCAATACACCCACGACTGTGAGCTTTGCATCCTCCAGCTGAATGGTATCACCCACGGTCAGGGAGTTGCTTTTGTCGAATACCGTCAGCACAGGATATGTGCCATCCTCCGGCTCCTGCGGAAGGGTTCCACCAATCAGGTCTTTTTTCGCCCAGTCAAACTGTATCGTATCGTATGAAATCAGGTCGATGGACCCCTGTTTTCCCTGATATTCCGCCGGGAGCGGACAATACATCCGCCCGAATGCGTGTTTGACTTCCGGCAGAGCTTCCAGCTGCTCCACCAGCACCGGGTCAAGGACATTTTGCCCGGATGTTTCAGCCACCGATAAGTCCGGTGTGTAGGACTGCAACGGATTCAGCGCAAATCCAACCCATCGAAGCAAAACCGAAAAGCTCAAAAACAGGAGAATGCTTAACGCAAAGGAACCTGTCATCAGAAGCAAGTTCTTTTTGGACGAGGCTGCATGGCTCACGCCCAAAGAAAGCTCTGCACGACTTCCAAACAACCGAGCATGACACGGAGAATCCGCTGCATTTTCCACCGCATTCCCAGTTGCTGCTGTGATCGGAGAAGCTTTTGCCGCCCGCCGTGCCGGAGAAGATGCCGCGAACCAAACCGTGATAAGTCCCAGCACGGAACCACAGATAATACCGACCGGCTGATGCCAATCACTGGTAAAGAGCTGAACTCCTCGCCGATAAATCCACGCAGAAAGGAACACAATCCCCATGTGGAAACGATTCCCAGTACACATCCTGCTGGAACAGCAGTTTTACACCAGAAAAGAGCTTCCAGCCGGACAAGCATCCGAACCTGATTTTTTCCTGCCCCAAGACAACGCAGCATTCCATAATAGCTGGTACGCTGCGCTACATTGCTGTTGATGCTGCCTGTGATCATAAAAATTCCGGCAAGGACGACCATGCCAGCCAACACAGCCGCCACCGTATATAAGCCTACAATATAATCGTTGTTGCTGCTTGCGTTCAACGCCATCAGGTAAGTATTTTCGGAGATTTTTTCTTCTGAAATTCCGTACTTGTTTTCGATGTTCACAATGGACTGCCGCAAATTGGTACGTGGCTTGAACTGGATGAAATACTGTGTTTCAAAGGATTCTTCTGCCTGTGCGGCAATCTGAGAAAATGTACTGCGGTTCATCACCAGCACAACAGCATCGTACTGGTTCGCATCGGAGGTATCTTCATTGAAACCTGCGACAGTAAGCGAAATGGTCTGTCCATCCGGGAGCGTCAGCGGAATCGCTGTACCGACCGTAACATCCAGCCAATCCCGGATGTTTGCTGTCACGAGCACTTCGCCATCCGCCGGGGCAGTGCTGCACTGCATTCCCGGAAAGATTTGAAGGATCGCACCATCTGCTCCTACCAGTGCGGCACGTTTATCTCCGGCAAAGTAGTTTTCCGTAAGGGAAGCGTTGATGTCGCTATACGCCGAAAATGCAGCAACATCCTCCTGTGCGGCAAGCTCTGCGGCTGTTTCAGGGGAGATGTCCTTTACCATGATATGCCAGTTTCCGTTTTTGTTCAGCTGGTTTGAGGTTTCCATCCGAATCGCCATATCTGCCATACTGAACACCGCCGTGACCAGAAACACCGCAAGGACGATGCACAAAATCGTCATGCGGTTCTGCCGTCTGCGTACCTTGGCAGAAATCGGGATCAGGCTCAGATAGCTTTTCATTTCTGTGCTGCTCATTCCCGGCACCTCCCAAAATCGGTCAGGCAGCCGTCCGATACCTGCAGCACCCGGTCTGCCGTCTGCGCAATGCTGCGGTTGTGGGTGATCATCAGGATGGTCTGCTCATATTTCCGGGATGTTTCTTTTAGCAGGGCAATGACTTCGCTGGTGTTCTGGGTGTCCAGATTGCCGGTCGGCTCATCCGCCAAAATCAGCGAAGGGCGGGTCATCAGGCGCGGCCGATGGCTACCCGTTGCTGCTGCCCACCGGAAAGCTGGCTTGGCAGATGCTTCCGACGGTCTTTCAGATTCAGCACGGTCAGCAGTTCTTCCAGATATGCCCTGTCCGGCTTTTGGTAGTCCAGCAGCACCGGGAACAGGATGTTCTGTTCTACGGTCAGTTCCGGGATGAGGTTGAATGCCTGAAAGATAAAACCGATATTGCGGCGGCGGAAGATCGTCAGTTCCCGGTCTTTCATGGCAAAAATATCCTTGCCGTCAATCAGCACCTTGCCGGAAGTCGGCGTATCCAGTCCGCCGATCAGATTGAGCAGGGTGCTTTTGCCGGAGCCGGATTCGCCAACGACCGCCACATATTCGCCTTTCGGCACTGAAAAGCTAACATCTTTCAGCGCATGGACAGCGGTTTCTCCGCTGCCGTAGGTCTTGCAGAGATGGTTGACTTCTAATAGTTCCATAGTGTATCCCTCACTTTGCAGGTTCCTTCGATTCAGACGGATTATCTCTGTCTGTGCAGAAAAGGATAACACGTCAACCTTACTGCAAGCCTACACTCAGCCTACAATTTTGTAGGAATCGGAAAATTCAGAGTAAAGGTCGTGCCCTTTCCCAGCTCGCTGTCTACTTCAATGGTGCCGTGATGGGCTTCCACAACGGCTTTTGCCAGCGGCAGACCCAGCCCGATGCCCTGTGTATCCTGTGAAAAGCGGCTGCGATAAAACCGTTTGAAGATATGGTACAAATCTTCCGGGTGGATGCCGCTGCCGTTGTCGCGCACTTTGATCTGAACCATGGACGGCAGTGCATTCCACGCTACCTGAATCGTATCTCCGCTCTTTGTGTGGTCAAGGGCATTCTTTACAAGATTGTCCACAGCTTCCTGCATCCAGTCACGGTCGCACCAAAGTGTAACCGCCTCTGAGCCGGACAGAACAAGCTTTTTCTGTTCCTGCTCTGCACGATAGTGATACTGCCGCGCGATGTCCTGCACCATTTCAGCAACATTTTCGTTTTTCTTCTCCAAGACGACCGAACCGGCATCCAGCCGGGTGATTTTGAGCAGATTCTGCACCAGCGTTTCGATGCGGTCCAACTCCTGTTCGGACAGGTCTGCAAACTCTTTGACCTCCGACGGCGAAACAGCTTCGTCCTGAAGCAGACCGTTGTAGATATTCAACGCCGCCAGCGGTGTTTTGAGCTGGTGCGAAATATCTGCAATGGTATTTTTCAAAAAACGCTTCTCCCGTTGCTCGTTGTCTGCGTGTGCGCTCAGAACTGCCGCCAATGCATTAACGGAGTGAAACAGACGGTAAAATTCTCCCTCCCGGTCGCAGTCCAGTCGTGCATCCGGGTTGCCATCCAGACAGCTTTGGATTTGCTGGACTGCCTGTTCCAGAAGCGCGCTCTGCCTTTGGAAATAGCGAAAAAGCACGCCCCAGAGGCAGCCGCCCAGAAGCAGAAAAACCAACAGTAACCCGAAAGAGAATGCGTGCGTTGCATACCATACGATGCCCTGCGTGAGAGCCAATGCCACCGCCCAGACCGCCAGAACGGCTTGGAACAAATTTCGGATCTCCCGGTTTGCAAATACTTCATACGGCACCTTTACCCATTCCATTTATAGCCCATGCCGCGGACAGTCAGCAGCATCTGCGGTTTGCCGGGGTCGTCCTCGATCTTCATCCGCAGCCGCCGGATGTACACTGTTAAGGCACTGCTGTCAATGTAATCCCCATCGCAGTCCCACAGTGCATCCAGAATTTGTTCCTTGGATAGCACGGCATTCGGATGCTGCATAAAGAAGCATAGCAGCTTGTACTCTGCGCCGGTCAGTTCCAGCAAGGTTCCGTTTTTGTATGCCTGCCCCTGCAACAATCGGACGGTGATGCTGCTCGATTCCAGTACGGGTTCTCCTGCGCTGGACGCATTTGCACGGCGAAGCAGTGCATTGACCCGCGACAACAGGACACCCAGCTTGAACGGCTTGGTCAGGTAATCATCCCCGCCCAGTTCCAGTCCCATGATAATATTCATTTCCTCATCCGAAGCGGTCAGGAACAAAATCGGCACGTTGGATGTGTGCCGCACCTTCTGGCAGAAATCGAAGCCAGAGCCATCCGGCAGGGAAACGTCCAGCACCAATAGGTCATATTTTCCGTCTGACCACAGCACCTCGGCTTCTGCCAGTGTCCGGGCTGTATCCAGTGCAAAGCCCTGTTTCTTGAATGCAAAGGTCAGCCCACTGATCAGGCTCAGATCATCTTCCAAAAGGAACAGTTTTCTCATGATTCCCTCTCTTTTCTGCATTTTGTGCGTCCTACAGGTTCAAAAGCATTATAAGTTTTTTCTGCGAACATTACAATGTGCGAAACGGAAATTGTTTCTTGCCGTGTGTTAAGTATAAGTCCTACTATCACAACTTTATCGCAATAAATTTCACAAAACCATCTTGACGCACCCTGCAAACCATGATATTCTCTGTCACAAATCCCACCGATTTTGTGGATTGGTTTGAAACCATCCACAA
>ENA-OQHA01000335-OQHA01000335.1-human-gut-metagenome-genome-assembly--contig:-NODE-335-length-24827-cov-4.371336_pt1 | contig 24827 bp, 19 predicted proteins | sample MGYA00242558_ERZ504707 | MGnify/ENA primary metagenome ERZ504707 (study PRJEB26092, sample SAMD00036197) | human gut metagenome | host: Homo sapiens | study: EMG produced TPA metagenomics assembly of...
GGTATATACCATGTCTCCTGCATCCCCTTTGCGTATGATGTTTCCGTCGGGTGTGTATTCCACCTTTTTCCCGGCATAGAGGGTCAGTCTCTGCAGAGCATCGTATTCAAATAGTTCTGTCCTGTTTTCGTGTCATATACCTTGTCAGTCTTCAGTTCCTTTCCGTCGAAACGTGTGGTCGCGGTGCGTACCTCCCGTTTCAGGGCATCGTAGTAGGTCTTGACGATTGGCTTTCCGGTTTCTGCCACGGTTACACAGAACAGTCCGGGTTCTTCGGGGCGGATCTATGTGGTTCCAGTCTGTTTCTTTCTGCCATCCGGGTAGATGGTCTTCAGAAGGTTTCCTCATTAAAATCAAATCGGTCATTAGAGAATGATAGTAAGACCATTTCTATGACCGATTTAATTTGGTAAAAGTGGCTTAATTTTGTTTATATACTGGAAATCTTCTGCTGAAAATGATGCATCCAATCTTGATTGACAATCCAATTAAAGTTAGATTATGTTGTAGGGAATGATATTTTTATCACAAATGTTTCCTTGTATCTTTACTCCATCTTTTGCTCTTATAAACCGTATACTCCAATATTCTCCGAGTGGGGCTAAAAGCACTTCACTTATTTTTTCTTCTTGGAATAAAGTTAAATCTTGTTTAAAGGAGATAAGTTCGTCTGTGCTTATGTTGGTATTCATTAGTACCTGGAAAAAAGATTCTTTTAATTTTATGTTCATATGGATATAATCATTGAACTCAAGCTTTTCTTTTTGAATGAAATCGATGTTGCAAATGTTAGGATAGGTAGAGTCGATACTTTCCACACAAGGCTTGACTTGTGATATTTCGTGAATAAAGTTTAACAACTTAGGAATAAAACTTTGGTCAAAATCTAAATGTAATGTAAATTCAGTTCTGCTATCTGACTTTTTAGTAAGATGTACATATTGATAGATATGCCCAAACTGATTTGATTCCAATTCAATATATAGTGAATAATCATCTGAAATAAATGAAATTTTATGGCTTATTCCATGATATAAATCTTGTAATTCTTTCTCAAAATTAATGATTTGTGTAATATTGGTCTTATAACATTCGGAAATATTAAAGATGGAATATTCAAACTGTACATTAAATAATAATGTCCCATTTTGTTGATTATAAGAAAAATTGTACCATGTCATGTAAGGTACATTTTTAGAATCGTAAAATATTATTTCTTGCATAAATTTATGTTTTTTGATTTGTAAAACCGTATTGATGTTATATTGCTAAAATAGTACATTTTTGTTGAGCTTGCTTAAATTTTCCAATAAGTTATTTTCTCAGATTTTTTTGGGGCCCTTTTCGACCTTTTTCTTGACGTTCATAAGAGTATAGTAGGCATGGCTTATCTGACGAATGAAACCAAGAAAAAAGATCGAAAAAGTACCTCAAATTATCCTTGAATAAAATACTTAATTCTAAAATTTAAATTGTTTTGTAAAATTACTTAATTCATAAAATGCTCTATGGTAAACTATACCTGTTTCAGTGTTTATTCCTAATGTATAAACTCCTTGTACTCCATTGATTGTTCCTGGAGCTACCATCATCTGACTGTTTCCTTTTATACCTATAATATATCCTTCATTTACTATTTGATTATCAAATGAATAAGGGAAATTATGATATAAGTCTTTTTGTATATCTATTCTTGGATGATATCCTTTTATTCTTAATGAACGTGTTAAAGATTTATTGTTTTCAATTATATGGGTTGGTGCTTTCTTAGTTGTTGTGATAGTGTATTCTGTAATTGTACCGTTTTCAGGTTGTGGACTACTTGCAAGAGGGGTGTCAGGTTTAGGCGTTTTAGGCATAGCATCCGGCACAGAGTTTAATGCTCCGGTTTCTCCTACAGGTGTATTCTTCCATGAGAACATTCCTCTTCCCTGTGCGATGGTATTTCCATGCCAGAAGTTCTGTCCTTTGGCGATGGCTGTTCCTCCTCCAAAGACTCCTCCTAGTGCGCCTCCACACATCGCTCCGGAAAAAGCCCCCATAGTCCCGTTTCCCAATGCATTGAGAAAACCTCCTCCTGCCATGAGTGTATTTCCTGTTCCGAGCGTGAATCCTGAAGCGGCTCCTCCCACCATTCCTGAAATCGCTCCACCGATAAATCCTGCCCCTCCGACAGCTCCTCCGACCAGTGGTCCCAGTGCCCCTGCGGCGGCTCCCACACCGAAGTATCCAAGAAACTGCCCAAAGTTACTAATATTATCCCAATGTGTTGCTACATTGATGGCTCCACCTATAATGGCTCCCGCTATGATCCATCCGATAATTTCCCCGTTCTTGTCCACATAGCACAGGGGTCTGTTCATACAGTATCCGTACCTGTTCATGGCCTGTGTAAAGTCCGGCAGCTGTACGTAGGGGTCCGGACTCAAGAATCTTCCCAGTATCGGGTCGTACAGTCTCGCATTCATGTGGATAAGCCCGAATTCATTTAGGTGTTCATGTCCTGTAAACCCTCTTCCTGTCATCAGGCTTGGCACTTCTGTACCGGTATAGATTTCCTGTGTATCGGGATCTCTTCTGCTTCCCCATGCATCGAAGCTGTTTTCCTCGATGATGTTTCCTTTGTTGTCTGCCACCTGCAGGATACTTCCCAGATAGTCTCTGTGCAGGAATCGGATTTCGGTTTTCCCTTCCTTTCTGACGAGGAGTGCAGGCGCTTCGTAACAGTCTCCTCCTACATAGAGCCTTTCCTCCGTTCCGCTGCTGTCGCAATGGGCTTCATAGTTCCCTCCAAGGTAATACTTTGTGTATACCGTCTTTCCCTCTTCGGTCATTCTCATCCGTACCCTGTCAAACTGAGAATTGTAGGTGAATTCCGCCTTTCTGTTTCCTTCCTCTATCCATGCGGGTCTGTCTGCGGCAGTATATCCCACCTGTAGTCCGCTGTGTATGCAGGCTTCCTTTTCCGGTGTATTTCCTGTAGCGGCATAGGGTCGGTTGGGGTTGGTATATACCATGTCTCCTGCATCCCCTTTGCGTATGATGTTTCCGTCGGGTGTGTATTCCACCTTTTTCCCGGCATAGAGGGTCAGTCTCTGCAGAGCATCGTATTCAAATAGTTCTGTCCTGTTTCTCAGTGCATCCTGTCTGCTCTTCAGGTTTCCGGTTACAGCATCAAATTCGTATCGCTGGTCCATCAGTACCTTTCCGTTTCCGTACAGGATACGTCTTTGGGTGGGGAATCCCCATTCATCGAATTCATACCTTCTGTCGTATTCCCCGGTAGCGATTCGGGTAAGCTGTCCGTGTCTGTCCTCTTCGCCGTAGCTGTATACACAGGTTCCGTCGTCCAGATACACTCCGGTCAAGGTTCCGTTTCTGTAAACCAGCTGTTCAGTACAGAGTTTTCCGTACTGTGAAGAATAGGAGATGGTAGAAAGCATTCCGTCTTCTGTATATCCGTATGTCTTCTCCAGCCGGTATCCGTCGGGTGCTTCTTCCCTGACACTTTCCACCCTTCCGTATGCATCGTAGGTGTAGTAGGTGGCAGTACCGTTGTCGGAAACGGCGGAGAGAAGCAGGTCTTCGTCTTCGGCATAGGTATATACAGTGGTAAAGTCGGGGTGTACCAGTCTGGTGATACGTCCGTATCGGTCATATTCCCTTACCACCTGTCTTCCGTCGGCATCGGTTTCCCTGCATACGTTTCCTTCCTTATCGTATTCGGTTCTTCGTATTCCTGCACTCGGATCCTTGATGGCAGTCCGTCTTCCATATATGTCGTAGTAGAATCTTGTCTGTACACTGTCTGCTGCCACTATTACGAGCGGCTGTCCGTCTGCGCGGTAGAAGTAGGCAATGCTTCCCCCTTCATCGGCTGTGCCTGTCATCAGTCCGTCTGCACTGTACTGTCGGATGTGTCGTATTCCGTTTTCCGTGAGGGTATCTGTCAAGGCTCCGTATGCACACGAGTCCACTTTTCCGGATGCATAACGTGTAGAGGTTTTCCGGTCGTATCGGTCGTAGGTATACTGGTTCCACAAGGTAGGAATACTGTCCTTGTCCGGCAGGGATTCTTTGACAAGCAGTCCTGTTTTCGTGTCATATACCTTGTCAGTCTTCAGTTCCTTTCCGTCGAAACGTGTGGTTGCGGTGCGTACCTCCCGTTTCAGTGCATCGTAGTAGGTCTTGACAAGCGGATTTCCTGTTTCTGCTGCGGTTATGCGGAACAGTCCGGGTTCTTCGGGGCTGCTCCATGCGGTTGCGGTCTGTTTCTTTCTGCCGTCCGGATAGGTGGTCTTCAGAAGGTTTCCCCATTCATCATATTCATACCGTGTGGTTCTTCCCTTGTGGTCTGTATCGCTTAGGGGCAGTCCGGTTGTTTCATCGTAGCGGTGTGTTACGTGAAATCCCATCGGGTCTGTTTCCTTGACGAGTTGTCCGAGGTCGTTGTATTCAAACTGTGTCTTCAGCCATTGGTCGGATTCATAGTTGCACTGTGAATGGGCTGTCATTTGCCAGTTTGCATTGTATTCAAACTTTTCCTGTAGGGATTTCTTTCCGTTGATACGCTCGGTTCTGCTTACGGGCAGGTATCGGTCGTCGTAATCGATATGGATTGTTTCTACGAAAAGAGAATCATCCCGCATCTTTCGGGTTTCCACAGAATCCTGGACTCCTAACAGATACAACGAACCGTCATCTACGTTCCGGTAGCTGTACGTTGCCTGTTCGGTATAATGTCCGGACGAAACGGAAGAGTGCAGTATCTGTCCATAGTCGTTATATTCATATTTTCCTATCGTAGTAGTTTCGTTCAGAACATTTTCTGTGGTTTCCTGCTTCAGGGTCAGCAATGCGATTCTGTTGGATTCCCTTTTCAGATCATAGATTCGCTTAATGGTATCTGTGGGAGTGGATTTTTCCAATTCACTTCCCAGTAGCTCTATATCGTAGGTCGAAGTCATGGTACGGTCGTTGACCATATCTTCCGTCTCTATTTGCTGAAAGCCTCTGAATCCCATTCCGGTACGGTGAAACACTGCATTGGTGTATTTATAGTATTCCCACGACAATGTTTGGTTGTTTTCGGTATTTTTGATCCATGCCGGTACAAACAGATGAGGATTCATGATGGTATAAGGATATCCTACATATTGGATAGCTCCCGGATTTTGGACGTACCGGGTGGCATTGGTCGTCATGATATCCACATAGGCATGATTGGAATTTACTCCATAGCTGTCAGTCAGGTTGTGCAGCATTCTTGCTTCCTGTTCATTGTGGGAGTAGTTATACACATGCAGTTTCTCGTTGTCCACACAAATCAGTCCTCCCGACCAATAATAGGACTGGGCTACATTGGCCACAGCAAACTGAGCTGTCAGATTATCTAAATATTGGGTGGAACGCATATTGGGAGTCTGGCTGATTTTGCCGTTCTCGTTCAGATATACATCCACTTTTCCTCGCTGGTTGCGCAACAGGTCGGGAAGTCCGTCGCTGTCTACATCCACCAGCATGAAGTTCAGCCCACCGTTTCATGGAAACAATAGAACAGTTCTTCTGTGTGTACTTTAAATCCGGGGTTTTCTGCACTGTACGAAGAGTTTCCTGTCGACATAAGGAAAAGCCACTGTTTACCATTTTCCACATTCCAGTCGAATGTAATCAGAGCACGATCCGGTGTATGGGGGTCAATATGACATACATTACCCGAAGCATCTTCGTAATATTTGTATCCGCTGGCACTGGTACTTTTCAGGTTGTTTTCATTGTTGCAGCTCCATAACAGATTCCGTCGCCAAAATGCTTGTATCCTTCCTTGCAGTGTACCCGGCGAGGACCTAAGATGATATCAATGTTTCCGTCTGCATTCATATCAGCCAACATCAATTCCCTGTCTTTGCTATTAATTTCTTCAAAATTGAAGTACATGATGTTAAGGCATTGGAGTAGGCCAGTTGCTTGAAACCGTTACCAGTAAACTCGTAAACATAAGTACCGTTGATATTAATCAAGCAGATATCCGTCTTGCCGTCTCCATTGTAATCCATTGGAATCAAGCGGTCGGCATGTCTTACTTTAGAAGTATCAATAGGATATAGGGTAAAATCAAAGCACTCGTTGTCATAAAGAGTCTTTCTGTTATCCAAATCGACTAACAAGGCACGGGAGGGATATTTGTCATGGTCTGAATTGTAGCAACTCGAAATAGCCAGGAGTTCTGCTTTTCCATCACCGTTGAAATCACCGAAAACACATTGCCGTTCGTGTACATATCCGTCTTGCTCCGGATAGATATAATCTGTATGGCATGCAGGATTTATTTGACTATCATAAATGGTTACTTTCAGTGTATCCTCTCGTATGAATAAAATTTTTTTCGTGATATAGTTGATTTTTACCGGTACATCAATACCGTCTCCATTTATATCAATGGCTTCCAACTGTTTGAATCCTTTCCCGGCAGTAAAGACTACAGGTTCGATAGACATATCACTCAGGTCTTTGTAGACCAGCAGCTCTTGTTTTTCATTATATTCGCCTTGATTAGGTATGGGGTAAGTTATCAGTCCGTCGCTATTGGAAGCCTTGCTGAATTTTCCTCTTGATATGGCAAGAGAAGAATAGCCGGTTTGTCCTTGTTGCGAATTGTAGTAGTATTTGGACAGATAATGCGTGTTATCGTTCAAGAACTCAATGCTGCGTTCGTTTCCATAGCTGAAGCGTAGGGGATTCAGGCGATGGTTGGAAGTTTCGCATTCCAAGCTGTCCGGTAAATAGACTCCCCTATTTTGATAGCTAATCCGATATCGGCGCCAGAGATTGCCTTTGTAAAATGAAGAAACATTTTCCAATAATTTGCTGTATTTAAATGGCTTTCCATCTGCATAACGTGTGATACCGGACGGTATATCACGGTAATTAAATACAATGGAGTCATTGTATACCCCCTGAGTTTCTCCATACCGGATTGTCCGGATGTAGGGCAGATTGTCTGCTTGCATGTAGGTGTACAGTATCGAACGTCCTTTACGATTAGTGTACGAAGTCATTACATAACTGAACGGCGCTTGTGGGGAATTTTCAAATACGGCTGTATTTCCATCCGGATAGTACACTTTCAGGCGGTTTTCCGATTCTCTGTTTACCCGTATGAATCCCTGTTCACTTTGCCAAGTGTCGGTACCGGTCTTGATTAGTCGCATACCGTCCAGCATCAGTTTGTCGTCTTTCAAGGAGAGAGGAGTAGCTTTCCCGTCGTAGTAGATGCTGCCAGCTACGTGGGTAATGCCTGATAGTCCACGGATATTCCATCCATATCCTAATGCGGTTTCGTGCTGTTGACTATTGTACATAAAGGACAGACGGGGTTGGAACCCTTCTGTATCAGGGTGCACATCGATAGGGATGGTATAACTGACCGCACCGCTTGGAGTGAGGCTGTATTCTATTGGTATTTCACCGACATCGCAGTTCTTGTTGCCGTTACTCGATACAACTGCCACTTGTGCCTTACCGGAGAGGCTAAGCAGAAAGGCGGTTGCCATGATTATTATTTTTTGTGTTATCTGATACATATTCATTTATTTTTTATGATAGTTTTTACTCTATTTCCCGAGTTATCGTATTGGTATTGTATCGGACTGTAATTCGGGCTTTCGGGCTTTAGATTGGGTTCATCAGGGATGCTGGGTACTAAATCAGCGATTACGGTTGTTTGGATGGTCCCATTGGGGATAGAACCGTTGGAATACTTGTAACCTGCCGTAACGATATAATAGGAGCCCGTAGACAGATTGGGAATACTTAGGTAGGCTTGACCTATGGAAGCCCCTTCTGGCATACCCAGACTGATAGGGTCAAAGTTTGGATTCAAAAAATCATGTTCTTCGAATGTGGCAACCCATTTGAACGAGAGTTCTCCCTCCGACCAGTCCCCGGCTTCTCCTTCTTGTGCTTTCTTCAGTACATAGAGGGTAGTATAACCCGGTCCTGCTGAATAGTCTGTTTTCCAATTATGGATAATGAGATTCCCCGGTGAGGATAGGTCGAGCTGATAATATACAGCCTTTCCTTGCGTATAGCGATACTCATTTCCTTGAGGGGGAATATAACGGAAGTTGTAATAATAGTATGCCCCAGGTGGCTTTTCGCCTGTATTACGTTTGTCAGTAAATATAGACCTGTTACCAGATAAGACAACCGGAATGGCATCATCGAAGAACGTGCCGTATTTTTCTATTGTTTGTGCTTGCATTGTCAGTCCGTAAAATAGGGTCAGTACAATGAGTTGCACTCGCTTGAAAATAATGTGTAGTGTCATATTCTATTTTCTTTTACTTGAACTGATTAGTCTATGCCATGCTTCCCGAAGGAAGCAATGCATAGTACTTGTTTGACTCAATTTTGTTGTTCGCTTACATCGCACTTCCGCCCAATGCGCCTAACACGGCAGATGCCACTGCGATGATTACTTTCAAAATGGTGTCCCATATACCTTTCTTCATTGCCATAATTTGCTCCTTTCTTTAAATGGTGAATAAATGTGTTCGTTCTGTCGTTTCAAGCTTGATGACAGTGCAAAGGTAAATTATTTGTTTTATTTTTGTGTATCATGTTTACAAAACCGTTAAACCTATTTCTATTTTTAAACAGATACATCGTTATTGCCGAAGTCGCGGTATTCGGATTCCTGTATCTTTTTCCGCTTCCGCAGGACACTAGCGCGTATCTTTCCCAATGCACGTAGGATAAGTTCCATGCGCAGAAGGGAATCGTCTATTTCAGTAATAATAAGCCGTTTCCTGTTTTTTCCGGTATGCCTGCATTCTTTCCGATACTGCCTGCTCCGCTTCTTGCGGCACTCCTTGCAGTATTTGTCAAAAATTCGTGTACGGTGATTGTAGTAAAAGTTCTCGGAGGAAAGCTCGCGCTTGCAGCATGCACAAATGCGGGTAGAAGTAGCTGTGGTATTCATGGTAATGGATTGATTATTTCTTGAAAACAATTTGATTTATTAAAACAATAAGCTATATTTGTCGAGGCAAATATAACAACGTTTTCAATTATAAAACAATTAAATTTATAGTTTAACCCCAAAAAAGATGGATGCACTGTTCAATGTAACTGATATAGTGAAGCGAGCTAAAGAAGTTATGGGCTTCAAGACGGATGTGGAACTCGCCAATTATTTAGGAGTATCGCGTTCTACATTAAGTAACTGGTGTGCAAGAAATAGTATCGACTTTCCACTGCTGTTGGAGAAGATGAAAGAGGTAGATTACAACTGGCTGCTGGTAGGGAAGGGAACTCCTCACCGCGATACACACCTCTGCCAGTTGGGAAGGTATACGGGAGAGGTGGAAACTATATACATTCCGAAAACACCGGAGATGAAGGACGACCGCTATGTACAACTATATGATGTGTCGGCAGCTGCAACCTGCGTACCATGCTGATGAACCGCAACCAATATGTGTTGGGAAAGATTGTTATTCCTAATATATCTTCGTGCGACGGAGCGGTATATGTAAGCGGAGACAGTATGTATCCACTGCTGAAATCGGGTGACATTATTGGTTTCAAGGAAATCAGCGATTTTCATCATCTTATCTATGGAGAAATGTATCTGGTATCGTTCTGTCTGGATGGTGATGATTACTTGGTGGTGAAATATGTCAACCGGTCAGAGAATCCGGGATGTATTCTGCTGGTAAGCTACAATCCGCATCATCAACCAATGGATTTACCAATAGAGAATATTCAGGCAATGGCTATTGTGAAGTTCTCTATCCGTAAGAATATGATGTAAAAAGTATTACCTTCTTAGGTATTCAACTGTTAGAATATCGTCTTTCCTGCAAGCTCCGAATACTACAGGAAGCAATAATAAGATAGTCAAGAAGTGTTTCATAGTTTTTGGTCTTTTAAATCAACCTTAAAGATATAAAAACTGAAACACTTAAAAATCAATCACATTTTTAATATTCTTAGAGAAGTAACGATAAATGCACTGTAATGTTCTTTTATCCAAAGTATCACAGAAAGACGCAGGAGTCACAAGAGTCCCTTACAACCAAAACAAAAGAATCATGCGCAGATAACTCAATTTCTCGCGTAAAATTTTCAATGCCTTATACATGTGTGCTTCTACCGTACGCAAGGAAATACCCATCACATCGGCTATATCCTTATTCTTCATGTCGTGCAGGTAGCTGAGCTTAAATACTTCTTTACACTTATCAGGGAGTTCGTCTATTGCCTGCCTGATTTCCGAACGCAGTTCGCGGTTCTCTATCCGCTTGATAACTTCCGAATGATCGGGCTGATAGTATTCTGTTCTTTTCTGATAGAACTCTATTTCAGCAGCACTGTAGTTTTCGGCTACGGCCTTATGTTTCAACAGATTGATTGCCTTGGTATAGATAGACCTGTAAAGAAAGGCCTGAATCTGCTCGCCAAATTCTACAGAATCCTGCCTTCTCCATATTTCGACAAATACATCTTGAACTATATCTTCTGCATCATCCTCTCCTACAAGGCGAGTTGCATAAAACAGAAGTCCGGCATAGTAGCGTCGAAATAAAGCTTTATATGTATCTTCAAAATTTCCTCTCATCTAGTATTTCAAGGCTAATCTGTGGGCAAATGTAACGATTTGAAAGAAATGAACCAACGAAATAAGTGTTTTTCTCTTATTTCTTGTTATATTTACAAATCAAATACTAATATTATGAGATTGAAGACAATTCCACTTTACGCAGTTCTGGCATTTGCCGCATGTACATCAACGAACCAATCTTCGAACATGACAGAAGATTACACTCAATACGTCAATCCGTTTATCGGAACTGACTTTACAGGAAATACTTATCCGGGTGCTCAGGTTCCCTTTGGAATGGTGCAGCTCAGTCCTGACAATGGATTGCCTGGATGGGACAGAATTTCCGGATATTTCTATCCGGACAGTACGATTGCCGGATTCAGCCATACGCATCTCTCGGGTACAGGCGCGGGCGATCTTTACGACGTTTCGTTCATGCCGGTTACGCTTCCGTATAAAGAAGCTGAAGCTCCGCTGGGTATTCATTCTAAATTTTCACATGCCAACGAAAGTGCTTATGCCGGATATTATCAGGTAAAGTTGGACGATTATAATATCAATGTGGAACTGACTGCTACAGAGCGTTGCGGCATCCAGCGTTATACATTCCCGAAAGCCGAAGCAGCTATCTTCCTGAACCTGTCAAAGGCTATGAACTGGGATGCGACACAAGATTCTCATATCGAAGCTGTCGACTCGGTTACTATCAGGGGATATCGCTATTCAGACGGCTGGGCACGCGGACAGAAGATTTATTTCTGTACCCGTTTCTCGCGTCCGTTCAATGCAATGACAATTGACTCTACGGCTATCGAGAAAGACGGCAAGCGCATCGGAACTGGAGTTATCGCCCGCTTCGATTACACAACTGAAGAAAATGAGCAGATCACACTGGCAACTGCTATCTCGGGAGTAAGCATGGAAGGAGCTGCCAAGAACTTGCAGGCTGAAGCACCCGACAATAACTTCGATACATATCTGGAAAAGGCTAAAGATATGTGGAGCAAGGAACTTGCCAAGATACAGATAGATACTCCCGACAAGGATGAAAAGACTGTTTTCTACACGGCTTTGTATCACAGTATGCTGGCTCCTACTATATATAGTGATGTAGACGGCTCTTATTATGGCCCAGACAAACAGGTGCATCATGCCGACGGATGGACAAACTATAGTACATTCTCGTTATGGGATACTTACCGTGCATCGCATCCGTTGTTTACTTATACGCAGCCTGAGCGCACCAACGATATGGTTAAATCGTTCCTTGCATTTTACGAACAGCACGGACGCTTGCCGGTATGGAATTTCTATGGTAGTGAAACGGACATGATGATTGGTTACCATGCCGTACCGGTGATCGTAGATGCTTACCTGAAAGGTATCGGCGACTTTGACGCTGAAAAGCACTGGCTGCCTGTGTGGCAACGGCTAACATCGATGAATATCGTGGCATAGGAGTGTACAAGGAAAAAGGCTATATTCCTTACGACCTGCACGATCAGTATAATAATGAGAACTGGTCGCTTTCTAAAACACTTGAATATGCTTTCGACGACTATTGTATAGCCGAAATGGCAAAGAAGATGGGCAAGGAAGATATCGCCAAGCAGTTTTATACTCGTGCAGCGAACTATAAGAATGTATATAATCCGGCTACTTCATTTATGCAGCCGCGCGACATGAAAGGTAACTTCATCGAGAACTTCAAGGCTGACGAATATACGCCGCATATCTGTGAAAGTAACGGATGGCAGTATTTCTGGTCGGTACAGCATGATGTGAACGGTCTGATTGAACTGACCGGAGGAAAAGATCGTTTTGCCCAGAAACTGGACAGCATGTTTACGTTCCATCCTACCGACAAGGACGAACTTCCGATTTTCAGTACAGGAATGATAGGACAGTATGCACACGGCAACGAACCGAGTCACCATGTTGCTTATTTATATAATGCAGCCGGACAGCCGTGGAAGGGACAGCAATACATCAGCCAGATAACTCACGAACTGTACACCAATACACCGGCAGGACTCTGCGGTAACGAGGACTGCGGACAGATGTCGGCATGGTATGTATTCAGCGCAATGGGATTCTATCCGGTTAATCCGGTATCGGGCATGTATGAAATAGGAAGCCCGGCATTCCCGAAAGTACAGTTGCACCTGAATAACGGAAAGACTTTTACAGTCATCGCAGAAAATGCCAGTCGTGAAAACTGCTATATCCAATCGATAAAGTTGAATGGAGTGGCTTATGACAAGAGTTATATCACTCATCAGCAAATCATGGAAGGAGCCACTTTAGAAATAAAAATGGGCAACAAACCGGGATATATCTGGTACAAATAATATTTTTAAACATCAAAATGTTTTTTACGACAAGAGTAAGTGTTTTTATTTCGCTAATTGTTATTATCTTTGAACAGGAAGTAAGGTAAAGAGATGAACAAAGTAAACTATAATACAATAATACGCTTCTTTAAAAACGAGTGCTCGGAAGAAGAACGCTTACTCATCATAAAGTGGGTGAATGAGTCGCAGGAACATGCCGAACAATTTTTCAGATGGGAAGAATTGTATCACTTGGGAAACAACTCTGAAAAGGAAAATGACTTAGCAATCAGAAAAGCTGAGAAAAAACTATACGAACGGATTGAAATAGAGAAGAGCCATCAGTGGTTCTTCTCTACAATCAACCGTTGGGTGAAATATGCAGCGGTAATCACCAGTATTCTGGCTATATCCGGACTCACATTATGGTATTTTGTTGCCGACTCACAGGAAAAATGGATTACTGCTTCGACAACTAACGGAGAAACATTGGAAATAACGCTGCCGGATAACAGTAAGGTATGGCTGAATGAAAATTCTATATTGAAATATCCCGAACACTTCACCAAGGAGAAACGTGAACTGCATCTCACAGGAGAAGCTTATTTCGAAGTAACCAAAAACAAGCATAAACCGTTTACTGTACAAAGTTCTGCCATGAACGTACAGGTGTTGGGTACAAAATTTAATTTTAAAACCCCCAGTAACGGTCGCATTGCAGAAACTTCCCTTATAGAAGGAGAAATTAAAGTCAGTGGAAATAACAATGAGGGAGCAATAACGTTGTCACCCGGTCAGAAGGTAGAACTGAACACGGTTACCAAACAGATGAAAGTTTCGGAAACCAATGCTGCTCTGGATGCTATATGGCACAATAATCTGATACCTTTCAAAAATGCGGATATTTTCGATATTGCTGAAGTATTGGAGAAAGTTTATGGAGTTAAGATTATCTTGTCGCCTGACATCAGCCATCTACTACATATTCAGGAGTGTTAAAAAGAAAGGATTCTATAGAGGATGTTTTAAGAATATTGCAAAATACAATCCATCTGCAATATAAGATTCATCAGGAAACTATATTTATATCATCAGCTTCAAAATAAAAATCATCACTAACTCTTATCATTTAATATTATGAAAATCAAGATCTGTGCGATAGCATGTTTCATGGGAATGGCAGTGACTATCACTTCATGTACCACGAAGAACATGGAAAAAGACTATGCCGCATACGTCAATCCGTTTATCGGAACGGGAGGACATGGTCATACATTCCCCGGACCCGTAGTTCCTAACGGTATGATTCAGCCTAGTCCTGATACTCGTATCGACGGTTGGGATGCTTCTTCCGGATATTATTACGAAGATTCGACAATAAACGGTTTCTCGCATACGCATGTTAGTGGAACAGGCTGTGCAGATTATGGTGACATCTTATTGATGCCGACTGTGGGAAAACAGACCTATGATCCTCAGGATTATTCCAGTCAGACTTTGCCTTATGCATCGGAATTCTCTCATAAGAATGAAACTGCAGAACCCGGATACTATTCTGTCTTTCTTGACAGATATAAGGTAAAGGCCGAACTGACTGCTACCAAACGTGCCGCATTGCACCGGTATACGTTCCCTGCAAGTGATGAAGCCGGCTTTATTCTTGATATGGACTACTCGATCCAGCATCAGAAAAATATGGATATGCAGGTAGACATTGTCAGTGATACTGAAATCAAAGGATATAAACTGACAGAATACTGGGCTTTCGACCAGCAAATCAGCTTTTATGCAAAATTCTCCAAACCGTTTACCTATCAGATAGTAAGAGATACATTGACCGATCAGAACGGAAGACTACAGCCCCGCTGCAAAGTCTTGTTGAGCTTCAAGACCCAGAAGGACGAGCAGGTCATGGTCAAAATGGGTATTTCTGCCGTCGATACAGAAGGAGCTAAAAAGAATCTGGAAGCTGAAATCCTTCATGGGAATTCGAACAGGTACGCAGTAATGCACGTCAGGCATGGAATGATTATCTGTCTAAAATAGATATTACCACACAGGATGAAACAGACCGCAGTATTTTCTATACAGCAATGTATCACACTGCAATCAGCCCGAACCTCTTTACAGACGTAGACGGACGCTACTGGGGAATGGATCTGAAAGTACATCAGGGCAATGCTGACAAACCGATTTATACGGTATTCTCTCTATGGGATACTTTCCGTGCGCTGCATCCGTTATTGTCTATCATCGACCCGCAACTGAACAACGACTTTATCCGTTCACTTCTGCAGAAACATCAGGAAGGTGGTATATTCCCGATGTGGGATCTGGCATCAAACTATACAGGAACTATGATTGGCTATCATGCTGCATCTTTGATTGCCGACGCGTATACAAAAGGTTATGCTGATTTCGACTTGCAAGAAGCATACAATGCCTGTCTGCGTGCTGCCGAATATGATACAACCGGTATAAAATGTCCAGCCTTAGTGCTGCCGCATCTGATGCCAATGGCTAAATATTACAAAAACACACTGGGATACATCCCATGTGACCGTGAAAACGAATCAGTTGCCAAGGCACTGGAATATGCTTACGATGACTATTGCATCTCGGTACTTGCCGAAGCAGTAGGAGATTATAAGAATCAGGAAAAATATACACGCTTTGCTAAAGCTTACGAACTATACTTTGATCCGTCTACACGCTTCATGCGCGGACTTGACTCAAAGGGAGAATGGCGCAGTCCGTTCAGCCCGAGAGCTTCCAACCACCGAAGTGATGATTATTGTGAAGGAAATGCATGGCAATGGACTTGGTTTACTCCACATGATATAGAAGGATTGGTAGAATTAATGGGAGGTGAGCAGGCATTTGTCGGAAAACTGGATTCGCTGTTCACTGCAGATTCCAGTCTGGAGGGTGATGCTGTTTCGGCTGACATAAGCGGACTGATCGGACAATATGCTCACGGTAATGAACCGAGCCATCATATCATACATATGTATAACTATGTAAACCAGCCATGGAAGACACAGGAACTGATTGACCGTGTGTTGAAAGAGCAGTACCGCAATGCTCCCGACGGACTTTCAGGCAATGAAGACTGTGGACAAATGTCGGCATGGTATATTCTGAATGCAATGGGATTCTACCAGGTTTGCCCGGGTAAACCAGTGTATTCAATCGGTCGTCCTTTATTCGATAAGGTTACAATTAATCTGCCGGAAGCAAAAACGTTTACAATTATTACAAAGAATAATTCGAAAGACAACAAATATATCGAGTCAGCTATGCTGAATGGTCAGGAATTGAATATCCCATTCCTTGAACATAAGGATATAGCTGCCGGTGGAACACTTGAAATAACCTTAACCAATCAACCTACTAAATGGGGAGTACAACAATAAAATCATAAATAAGCCATGAAAAAACTGTCATTACTTATTTTTCTGGCAGGCTTTTTGAGCTTTGCCAAAGCAACCAATTATGCAGATTATGTAAACCCGCTGGTCGGCACTCAGTCTACATTCGAGCTGTCAACGGGTAACACGTATCCGGCCATCGCGCGTCCGTGGGGTATGAACTTCTGGAGCCCGCAGACAGGTAAGATGGGCGACGGCTGGATGTATCAGTACACAGCTACGAAGATTCGCGGATTCAAGCAGACTCACCAGCCTAGTCCGTGGATAAACGACTACGGACAGTTCTCCATCATGCCGATGGTAAACAAACCGGAATTCAATGAAGACAAACGTGCCAGCTGGTTTGCCCACAAGAGCGAAACTGCAAAGGCATATTATTATAAAGTGTATCTGGCAGAATACGACATTGTAACCGAGCTGACTCCGACAGAACGTGCTGCCATGTTCCGCTTTACTTTCCCCGAAAATGAACACTCGTATGTAGTGGTAGATGCCTTCGACAAGGGTTCGTATGTAAAGATTGATGCGGCAAACAACCGTATCATCGGCTATTCTACCAAGAACAGCGGCGGTGTTCCGGCTAACTTCAAGAATTATTTCGTTATCGAATTCGACAAGCCGTTCACTTATCAGGTACCGTTGCCGACAGTATCGTAAAGGAGAACGGTACGGAACAGCAGGCAGACCATGCAGGAGCTATCATCGGATTTGCTACGAAAAAGGGAGAAACCGTACATGCACGCGTGGCTTCTTCATTCATCAGTCCTGAACAGGCTTTGCTGAACCTGAAGGAACTGGGTAACGATGATTTCAATACGCTGGTAGAAAAGAGCAAGGCTGCATGGAACGATGTATTAAGCAAGATTGAAGTGGAAGGCGGCAATCTCGACCAGTACCGTACATTCTACTCTTGTCTGTACCGTTCACTGCTATTCCCGCGCAAGTCTACGAAGTGGATGCACAGGGACAGATCGTACACTACAGTCCTTACAACGGTGAAGTAGTTCCGGGATATATGTATACCGATACAGGCTTCTGGGATACATTCCGCTGCCTGTTCCCGTTGTTGAACCTGATTTATCCGTCAGTCAATAAGGAAATTCAGGAGGGTCTTATCAATACATATAAGGAAAGCGGTTTCTTCCCCGAATGGGCAAGCCCGGGACACCGTGGCTGCATGATCGGAAACAACTCGGCTTCCATTCTGGTGGATGCTTACTTCAAGGGTGTGAAGGTAGATGATCTGGAAACTCTTTACAAAGGTCTGATTCACGGAACAGAAAACGTACATCCGGAAGTTTCTTCAACCGGACGTCTGGGATATGAATATTACAACAAGCTGGGCTATGTACCTTACGATGTGAAGATCAACGAGAATGCTGCCCGTACACTGGAATATGCTTATAACGACTGGTGTATCTATAAACTGGCAAAGGACCTGAAGCGTCCGAAGAAGGAAGTGAACCTGTTTGCCAAACGTGCCATGAATTACAGAAACCTGTTCGACAAGGAAACCCTGCTGATGCGTGGCAAGAATAAGGATGGCAAGTTCATGGCTCCGTTCTCACCGCTGAAATGGGGTGATGCATTCACCGAAGGTAATAGCTGGCACTATTCATGGTCTGTATTCCACGATCCTCAGGGACTGATTGACCTGATGGGCGGTGATGATATGTTTGTGACAATGATGGATTCTGTATTCTCTGTACCTCCTGTATTCGACGACAGCTATTACGGTTTCCCGATTCACGAAATCCGTGAGATGACAGTGATGAACATGGGTAACTATGCACACGGCAACCAGCCTATCCAGCACATGATTTACCTGTACAACTATGCCAAGCAGCCATGGAAGGCTCAGTACTGGCTTCGTCAGGTAATGGACCGCATGTATACTCCGACTCCCGACGGTTATTGCGGTGACGAGGATAACGGACAGACTTCTGCATGGTATGTGTTCTCAGCACTGGGATTCTATCCGGTATGTCCGGGAACCGACCAGTATGTACTTGGTGCTCCGCTGTTCCAGAAAGCAACCATCCATTTTGAAAATGGCAAGAACATTGTAATCAATGCTCCTCAGAACAGTGAGACCAACTATTACATTCAGGACATGAAGGTAAACGGTCAGGAATATACCAAGAATTACATTACTCATTCTACTCTGCAAAACGGCGGTACGATTGACTATGTAATGGGTGACAAACCGAACAAGAACAGAGGTATCGCACCTGAAGATGCTCCTTATTCATTCAGTAAAGAGCTGAAAAAATAATACACACATAAAAGGATTTACCAGATAAATCCAGTTCGAAGCAGGTTACTTCCCACAAATATCAAACAAAGTTGGAGTAACCTGCTTTTATTATCACTTTTTTTAGATATATAAGCAACTTAGTTGGGATATTTCAAGCTTCTATTTGATAGAAAATTGTATATTTGCACTTAGTTGGAAGAGAATAAAAATATTCTTTAAAAACAGAAAGCTTATTTCATATAAAATTTAAGATATCAGGAAAAATCAATTATGCCGAACCAATACACGATTTCCCAAATAATTAAAGAATATTCAAACTCTAAAATATATTAAAACTCAAATAATAAATTACGTATGCTTTGAGTTTTAGCTGTTATAATGATGAATTAACTGACAAACAATACTATGAAACAAACTAATCACCCGAAAAAACAAAAAGTCCGATAACATGGGTTCCGACAGCATACTTTGCCATGGGATTGCCTTTTGTAGTCCTAAATATGGTAACAGTTCTTATGTTCAAAGGACTGGGAGTAGAGGATAAACTCATTACTTTCTGGACTTCACTTATTTTACTTCCATGGACTTTAAAACCTTTATGGAGTCCGTTTCTGGAGTTATTCAAGACAAAAAAATTCTTCGTTATAACAACCCAGCTAATCACTGGAGTAACATTCGGACTAGTTGCGTTTTCGCTAAACTTACCTCACTTTTTCAGCATTTCTATCGCTTTACTGGCAATTATTGCATTTAGTGGAGCTACACACGATATCGCATGCGACGGAGTATACATGAGCGAATTATCCAACGATGATCAAGCGAAGTATATTGGCTGGCAAGGTGCTTTCTATAATATAGCTAAAATCATAGCAACCGGTGGACTGGTATATTTAGCCGGCTACCTGATAGAACAATATGGCGGAACAGAAGGTGCTGATAGTACAGTTATGTTTGCGGCCAATCAGAAGGCATGGATGATTATTATGACAATACTCTGTGTCATAATGGTAATCCTGGGTATTTATCATTTGTTTATGCTTCCCTCAGGTGGAGCTAAAAAGCAGGGCGAACAGCGTACAGCCGGACAGGTAATGACAGAACTGGCCAATGTATTACTCGACTTTTTCCGTAAACGTCACATTGTCTATTATCTCTTTTTCATCATTCTGTACCGATTTGCAGAAGGATTTGTAATGAAAATTGTTCCTCTGTTCTTAAAAGCCAGCAGGGAAACTGGAGGCTTGGGATTAAGCGAAAAAGAGATCGGACTTTATTATGGTACATATGGTGCGGCAGCATTCGTTCTGGGATCTTTGCTAGCTGGATATTATATATCAGCACGAGGACTTAAAAAGACATTGTTCTCACTATGCTGCATATTTAACTTGCCATTTATGGTATATGCATTATTTGCTACATTCCAACCGGAAAATGGTTTGTTGATTTGCAGCGGTATCGTATTGGAATATTTCGGATACGGCTTTGGCTTCGTAGGGCTGACACTGTTTATGATGCAGCAAGTTGCTCCAGGCAAACATCAAATGGCTCACTATGCCTTTGCATCAGGTATCATGAACTTGGGAGTCATGATTCCGGGAATGTTAAGTGGATGGGTATGTGAAATTCTAGGCGAATGGTTTAACAAACCGGGAGGATATGAACCCTTCTTCATATTCGTGCTGATAGCCACTATACCGGCATTCCTGATTACTTATTTTGTACCGTTCAAATATAATCAGATGGTACACTCATTGAAGGAGAAAGAGAATAGTTAACAACTAAATATCAACAAATATGGTAGAGAAATTTAATATGCCGTGGGAAGATCGCCCGGCTGGATGTACAGATGTAATGTGGCGTTATTCAAAGAACCCCGTTATTGGACGTTATCAAATTCCTTCGTCAAACAGTATATTCAACAGCGCAGTTGTTCCGTATAAAGACGGATTTGCAGGAGTTTTCCGTTGCGACAACAAAGCTGTACAGATGAACATTTTTGCAGGATTCAGCAAGGATGGTATAAATTGGGAAATAAACCATGAACCTATTCAGTTCAAGGCTGGTAATACTGATATGATCGAATCGGAATATAAATACGATCCTCGCGTTACCTGGATTGAAGACCGTTACTGGATTACATGGTGTAATGGTTATCATGGACCAACTATCGGAATCGGATATACATTCGACTTCAAAGAATTTTATCAATGCGAAAATGCATTCTTGCCATTCAACCGCAACGGAGTTTTGTTCCCGCAGAAAATCAATGGTAAATATGCAATGCTGAGCCGTCCGAGTGATAACGGACACACTCCTTTCGGTGACATTTATATCAGCTACAGTCCTGATATGAAATACTGGGGTGAACATCGTTGTGTAATGAAAGTGACTCCATTCCCAGAAAGCGCATGGCAATGCACAAAAATCGGTGCAGGTTCAGTGCCTTTCCTGACTGAAGCTGGATGGCTGATGTTCTATCATGGAGTTATCACTACTTGCAACGGATTCCGTTACTCTATGGGTGCGGCTATTTTGGACAAAGACAATCCGGAAAAAGTACTGTACCGTACACGCGATTATATCTTAGGCCCGGCAGCTCCATATGAATTGCAGGGAGATGTACCTAATGTAGTATTCCCTTGTGCTGCATTACAAGATGGAGAACGTGTAGCTGTATACTACGGCGCTGCTGATACAGTGGTAGGTATGGCTTTCGGATACGTTTCTGAAATTATCGATTTTGTAAAACGCACTTCGATCATCTAATGCCCTTGAAATTTTTTCATAGGTATTCATACATAAAGTAACCTTTTGGGGCTGTATCGAATAATCTGCTGCGGTTATTGGTACAGCCTTTTTCAGTTTTTTCATCTAATATTATTTTTATGAAACATTTATTAGTATGCTTGGCTAGCTTTTTGGCATTAGGTACATTACATGCACAAGAACCGGCCGATTACGTCAATCCATTCATCGGAACTACTAATTTCGGAACCTGCAACCCAGGAGCAGTCTGTCCGAATGGAATGATGTCTGTAGTACCATTCAATGTTATGGGATCGGAAGACAATAAATACGATAAGGATGCACGCTGGTGGTCTACCCCTTATGACTATACCAATAGCTTCTTTACCGGTTTTGCTCATGTCAACTTAAGTGGAGTGGGATGTCCGGAACTTGGCTCTTTACTATTAATGCCAACTACAGGAAAGCTAGATGTTGACTATCGTAACTATGGTAGTAAATATGAAAAAGAAAATGCGACTCCCGGATATTATACGATTTCACTTACTAAATACAATATTCTGGCAGAAGCAACAGCTACTCCTCGTACAGGTCTATCACGCTTTACCTTCCCCAAAGGTGAAAGTAACATCCTTTTAAATTTGGGTGAGGGATTAACTAACGAAACAGGTGCTTTCATGCGTAGAGTCAGCGATTGTGAAGTAGAGGGAATGAAAGTGCTCGGAACTTTCTGTTATAACCCGCAGGCTGTATTCCCTATCTATTTTGTGATGCGTATCAACAAAGCTCCTAAAGCTACAGGATACTGGAAGAAACAACGTCCCATGCAAGGTGTAGAAGCAGAATGGGATAAAGACCAAGGCAAATACAAGCTGTACACACAATATAATAAAGATATTGCAGGCGACGATATCGGTGCATGGTTCTCTTTTGATACAGAAGAAGGTGAGCAGATAGAAGTCGCTATGGGAGTTTCTTTCGTCAGTATAGAAAATGCAAGAGAAAATCTTGACAAGGAACAAAGCGGACGCCACTTTGCAGCTATCCATCAGGAAGCTCGTCAACGTTGGAACGATGATTTGGGAAGAATCAAAGTAGAAGGTGGAACAAAGGATCAGAAAACAGTTTTCTATACCGGACTTTATCATGCATTAATCCATCCTAATATCTTACAGGACATCAATGGAGAATACCCTCAAATGGAAGGTGATAAAATCCTCACAACAAAAGGAAACCGCTATACAGTCTTTTCATTATGGGATACTTATAGAAATCTGCATCAGTTAATGACTTTGGTCTATCCAGAAAGACAAATGGATATGATTAATACCATGCTGGATATGTATCGTGAACACGGCTGGCTTCCTAAATGGGAGCTTTATGGACGGGAAACTCTGACAATGGAAGGAGATCCAAGTCTTCCGGTTATTGTAGATACATGGATGAAAGGTTTACGCGATTTCGATATCAACCTTGCTTACGAAGCCATGTATAAGTCGGCTACACTTCCGGGTAAAGAGAATCTGATGCGTCCGGATAATGACGATTATACAAAGCTCGGCTATGTTCCTTTAAGAGAACAATATGACAACTCTGTTTCTCATGCACTGGAATACTATATTGCCGATTATTCTCTCTACACATTGGCTAAGGCTCTAGACAAAAAAGAAGATGCCAAATTATTCTATAAGCGATCAATGGGATACAAAAACTATTATTGCAAGGAGTATGGTACCCTTCGTCCTATCCTTCCTGATGGAAAATTCTATTCTCCATTCGACCCTAAACAAGGTGAGAACTTCGAACCAAGTCCAGGATTCCATGAAGGTAATGCGTGGAACTACACATACTACGTTCCTCACGATATCAAGGGACTTGCCAAATTGATGGGAGCAAAAAGCCTTTTGTAGACAAACTGCAAATGATTTTCGACAAAGGTTACTACGATCCGGCAAACGAACCTGATATCGCATATCCTTATCTGTTCAGCTATTTCAAAGGTGAAGAGTGGCGTACGCAGAAACTGATAAAAGAATTACTTGCTAAATATTTCACAACTCAGCCTAATGGCATCCCGGGTAATGATGATGCAGGAACAATGTCAACATGGGCTATATTCAGTATGATGGGATTCTATCCTGACTGTCCTGGAGTACCTGAATATACTCTTACAACTCCTACATTCGACAAGATAACTATCAAGCTCGATCCTAAATATTATGGAAAAGATCAGTTAGTTATCGAAACAATGAATCCGGATAGTGAATCTGATTATATCAAAACAATCAAGTTAGGTGATAAAGAATGTGGCTATCGCATCAATCACAATGATTTGATTAAAGCAGGAAGTTTACAGTTCTGGAAAAAATAATCATTCGATTAGTATATAAAAGAGTGTCCCAAGTTTTCTGAATATAGAAATTTGGGACACTCTTTTTATATACTAACTCAATTAAAGATGACTATTTTGAATAATATCTATCAGTATAGGCTTCATTCCTCCTACAAAACATTCCACAGCAATAACCATCAAAATAAGGCCCATTAAACGCATCATAACATTATTTCCAGTCTCTCCTATTACATTAACTAAACGAGTTGATAAACGCAGTATAATATAGGTTAAAACATAGACTACAGCAATAACGACTACCAGTGTTGTTTTCAATTCCCATGTATTCGCGTCATCCATCAAAATAATACCATTAGCAATAGCTCCGGGACCACACAACATCGGAATAGAAAGCGGAGTAATTGATATATCATCTGCATAAGTTTTTATCTCTTCATCTTTCAATTTTGTATTCGTATAACGAGCCTGAAGCATGTCATAACCTATTTTCAGAATAATGATACCTGCAGCAATACGAAAACCATTGGTCGATATTCCAAAAAACTTAAATAGGAATTGTCCGCAGAAAGTAAAGGCAATTAAAATAATGAATGAAATAATCGTAGCCCTTTTTACGATATGACGACGTTCCTGCTCACCCAGTCCATTTGTCATAGTCAGAAATACAGGCATAGTTCCCAAAGGATTTGTCAACGTAAAAAATGAAGTAAAGCATAAAAGTGCATAAGGAATAATTGTATCCATAATAAATGTATTATATATTGCCCAAAAGTAGAAAAAATTATTTAATTATCTTTATCTATATAATATCAGAAACATAAAATTCCCCTAAATGTTCATTTTCTAAGGAAGTATGACTTTCAACATTAAATTAGAACTCCGGCGAAGCTTATCGGCATCGACTCGTCGAAGGGCACACTCCAGAAGGGCAAGAGCCGGCGGCGTTTCTGCCCTCATGCAAAAAAGAAAGCCCCGCGGCACTTGTGATGCTGCAGGCTTCTCCTAAGACGGCGACTACCTATCTCCCACTTGCGCAGTACCATCGGCGTGACGAAGCTTAACTTCTCTGTTCGGAATGGGAAGAGGTGGAACCTTCGTG
>ENA-OQHA01000336-OQHA01000336.1-human-gut-metagenome-genome-assembly--contig:-NODE-336-length-24822-cov-3.160194_pt1 | contig 24822 bp, 36 predicted proteins | sample MGYA00242558_ERZ504707 | MGnify/ENA primary metagenome ERZ504707 (study PRJEB26092, sample SAMD00036197) | human gut metagenome | host: Homo sapiens | study: EMG produced TPA metagenomics assembly of...
GGCCCGCGCACCGCGCAGCCCCGGCCGCCGCGAGATCGGCCATGGCGCACTGGCAGAGCGTGCTCTGGTGCCCGTGCTGCCCTCTCTGGAAGAGTTCCCCTACACCATCCGCTGCGTGTCTGAGGTGCTCTCCTCCAACGGTTCCACCTCTCAGCATCCATCTGCGGCTCTACGCTGGCCCTGATGGATGCGGGCGTGCCCATCAAGGCACCCGTTGCCGGCATTTCCTGTGGTCTGATCACCGAGGGCGACCGCTGGATGACCATGCTGGACATTCAGGGCGTGGAGGACTTCCACGGCGATATGGACTTCAAGGTGGGCGGCACCCGCAAGGGCATCACTGCCATCCAGATGGACATCAAGATCGATGGCCTGACCTACGACATCATTGCTGAGGCTTTCGAGAAGTGCCGCAAGGGCCGCCTGTATATTCTGGACGAGATCATCAAGCCGGTGATCGCAGAGCCCCGCCATGAGCTGAGCCGCTACGCACCCAAGATGTTCAGCATGATGATCCCCACCGATAAGATCAAGGACGTGATCGGTAAGGGCGGCAAGGTCATTCAGGACATCTGCGCTACCTGCAACTGCAAGATCGACGTGCAGGAGGACGGCCATGTGTTCGTCTCTGCTGTGGATCAGGAGGACGCAAAGCGCGCCATCTTTACCATCAAGACCATTGTGGAGGACCCCGAGATCGGTGCCATCTACAAGGGCAAAGTGACCCGCCTGATGAACTTTGGTGCCTTCGTTGAGATCGCACCGGGCAAGGAAGGTCTGGTGCACATCTCCAAGCTGGACACCAAGCGTGTGGAGCGCGTGGAGGATGTGGTGGCCGTTGGTGACGCCATCGTGGTCAAGGTGACCGACATCGACCAGCAGGGCCGCATCAACCTGAGCCGCCGCGATGCCATTCTGGCGCTGGAAGCCAAGCGCGCCGAGCAGCAGGCACAGCAGAAGTAAAACCTGACTGCATAAAAGAAACCGAAAAAGAGGACCCGATGCATCTGCATCGGGTCCTCTTTGTTGTATCAGAATAAAATTATACTGTGCGGTACTTGCGATCCAGCGCCCAGCCGAATGCAAACAGCACCACACCGCTGACAGCCAGCACCGGCACGGGCCAGTTCAGCTGACCGGTCTGCGGCAGACCGCTCATTACCGGGTTATCCGGGTGGCCCGGCAGAACGGGGCTGTCTGGATTACCGGGTGCTACCGGATGATCCGGATGGCCCGGGGCCACGGGATTGTCCGGATGGCCCGGAGCCACGGGATTGTCCGGATTACCGGGAGAGACCGGGTTATCCGGGTTGCCGGCGGGGTAGGCGTATCAGGATAATCGGGCGTAGGCGGGGTAGGGGGCGTAGGCGGCGTGTCCGGCTTGGTGGGGGTGTAAGCACCCACCTTGGGGCTGGCATCCACCGCATAATTCCACTTGCCATCCTCCGCCATGGGCAGAGAGACAAGGAACGGGTTGATCGGCTCATAGCCCTTGGAAGCCTCGGTCTGCACGATCAGATACAGGCCCAGCTCCAGACCACGGAAGGTCACGTTGCCGTCCGCATCAATGGTCTTTGTGGTGCCCTCGGCGCTTTGGGGCAGATACTCCTGCAGCTGGGCCGCAAGGGTGCTGTCGGTCAAATCACCCAGCGCAATGCCGCAGCCGTAGAAATCGCCGCAGTATTCGTAGCTCAGGTTGCCGTTTTGGCGCTTTACCTCGGCCACACGGTACAAAGTGAGCTTGCCGCCGCTCAGCGCCTTATCGTTGGCGCTGTCGTACAGCGTAACGCGGATGGTGCCGGTAGTGGGATTGCCGCTGCTGTCCACCAGCTTGATGTTTGCGCTGGTGGCAAGGGCAGGCAGCGCACTTGTTACCAGAAGGCACAGCACCAAAAGCAGGGCCGCAGCGTGCTTTTTGAGATCAGTGCGTTTCATGTTTTTCACCTCTTGTAGATTTGCGTTTGCGGTTGGAGAACAGCAGCCAGAGCAGCAGCACCAGCAGCAGGGGCAGTGCCATGATGGGAGCTGTGATGATCGGTTCGATCTTGATGGCATCGGCTGTTACACGGATGTGCTTGAGCTTGTCCGGCGTTTCGATGCGCCGTCCCCGCACCAGAAGGCGGTGGGAGTTGATGCCGTAGGGGGTGCAGGTCATCAGGGTGACGTAATCCTTGCCGTCCACCACCTTGAGGTTGTCGGTCTCGGTGGGCAGTACAATGGAGATCTGGTCCACCTCATAGGTAAGCACCCGGTCCAGCACCGTGATGGTGAAGGTGTCGCCCACTTCCAGCTGGTCCAGATTGGTGAACAGCTTGGCGCTGGGCAGGCCGCGGTGCGCCGAGATGACCGCGTGGGTGCTGCCGCCGCCCACCGGCAGGCTGGTGCCCTCCAAGTGGCCTGCGGCGATCTGCAGCACGCCATCGCTGGTGCGTGTAGATGGGCAGCTCCACACCGATCTTTTCAATGGTGATGTAGCCCATGATGCCGGTGCCGGTCACATCCAGCGTGCTTTCGTAGGTGGGAAAGCGCTGCGGGAAATACAAAGCGTCCGGGTCGGCGGCGATCTGCGCATTGAACGCATCTGCCGCCTCGAAATAGGCGCTGTAGTCGGCATCGGTCAGATTGTCCACATCCTCGGCATAGGTGGCCACAGCACGGGACTGATGCAGCTGGTTGACGTAATCGCTGAGGGTGGGGTATAACATCACGGATAGACCCACGAAAAAGACGAGGATCAGGATGATGGTGCTTTTGTTCTTTTTCATGGGCTACTCCCTAATGTTATAAGGATAGGAGCGGGGGCCTTGCGGCCCCTTTGCTCCGGGTTCCTGGGGGAAATGGAGCTTACTTGTTCTCCATGCGCTTCTTGGTGACCAGCAGAACGATGGCCGCAACCATCAGGCCGCCGCCGACCACATAGAAGATGGTAGTGCCGATACCGCCGGTGGAGGGCAGGGTAATGCCGCCGTCTTTTTTGTTGATGATGGTGGTGGACAGGTTACCGGACAGAGAAACATGGTTTACGTCGTGCGTTGCAGAAATGACGATTTCTTTATTGGCACAGGCACTGTAATCGGCAGGAGGATTGGTCTCCTTCAGGTAGTAGGTGCCAGCGTCCAGACCCTTGACATTGAACTGACCATGTTCGTCAGAGAACATCTCATCGCCAGCATCCACTCCAAAGTAGGGGGAGTAAGTGCCGTCAGTAATATTCTTCTTGAGCTTGATCTCCTGTTCCTCAGTGCAATCTTTATTGCTGTACAGACGGAAGCCAGCGCCCCCCAACTCATTACCCGGTTTATCTTCATCGTGATACTTGGTGTTGTTCAGCTGGTAGGTGAACACATAGACTTCGCTTTTGGGAGTGGTGCCCCAGTAATCGCCGGGTCTGGGGTTATTAGAGTACTTGAGCTGTACGCTGTTTTTGTTATCGGTAGAGCCACTTTCAATATTGACATAGGCTTTTTCGTTCAGGTGTGCAGTATAGGTGACCGTAATCGTAGCGCCGTCATTCAAATCAAGCCCTTCGGCACAGGTCTTGACATCAGGAATGTTTACCTCAAAATAGTTTTGAGTTTCAAGATTGTCAGTATTAATGGTATACTTCAAAGTATCGGTGATATTATAGGTGTTGTTATTGGATTTAATGACTACACTATCGGGTCCGTCATAAGTAATGCCCTCGGACAGAGTATCTTTGAAGCAAACAGCGTACGTATCATAGTAATCGTAAGCATGGTCGGTGCTTGCGGGCAAGGTAGCGGTCAGCTTGAACTGGAACTTTTCATTGATCGCATGGTCAGCGCTGGAACCAAAAACTCCTGTGCTGGTGCCATCCTGATTGTCGAAATTGTCGAAAACCTCCTTCTTAACAGAGGGCTTTTCGGCCTTAGGCGTAATTGGAACGTTCAGTTTGCGTGGGTAACCATCAGCAGGAAGGAATTGTAGGCATGATCGATATCGCCAGGATTAAATGGGGTAGTATCAACGACCAGATAATAACCTGCCTCGTCAAAATGGATGTGATCGCTACCACCACCACCTTCAACGGCGGGTTTCGGTTTTGCATTGGCATCCGGGTAGAGATAGTGGCATACAAAACGCGCGAAAGCGATGCTGTTAGCATCGGAATCGTCCCATTTGCTGATAACCTCAAGAACCTTCTGAGCAGTGTTAGCGTCGGTAGCGTCGATAAAATGAAACTGAGTGCCAAGGGTAGAATCTGCTTTCAATTGGTCCAGAAAAGCGGCAGGATTATCAGCGATGTTGCTGCCCCACGTAACGTTGGAAATCTTAAAGTCTTTAATATCATTACCCTCAACATCACCCTTGAAGATCTGGAAAGCGCTGAAAGAGTGCCATGTGGTGATGTCCCCCTCAGTGCCTGCAAACGCCGGGATCGCCATGGCGCACAGCATGGCAACTGCCAGCAGTGCGGCCAGCAGCTTTTTGATTGCTTTCTTCATCATGATTTGCGAAAATCTCCTTTCAAGTTTTTCTGATTCCTATTTTCAGGGTCTGCTTCCGGCGCAGAATCAATTTTGCCGCCGTGTCAGGAAGGATGCAGGTTTTTAACGTGCCCTCCTTTCACGTCTGCGCTTTCTGCAAACCCCGCACACCAGAGCGGCAAGCATCAGCGCGCCGCCGCCTGCTGTATACAGTTTGGTACCGGCCCCGCCGGTAGAGGGAAGTTCGTAGTCGGACGGATTGGCCTGACTGGTGATCACAAGGCTGTCGGTTTTTACCGACTCTTCGGCATCATCGCTGATGGGCGTATCCAGAATCTTGATGTTATTGATTACTTCACCGTCAACAGCCGTTTCGCCAACGTCCTTCAGCTTGACGGTGTAGCAGATATAATAGGTGCCTGCGGCAATGGGGGAACCGGCAGAACCCAAGGTGATCTTGCGCTCACCATTATCATCTTCCCAAGTGATGCGGAGCGTTGTATCGTCTTCTTTCATGCTGAGCTGGAGCGAGTCTTCGACATATTCGGCGGTTACGCCGGTGGGCAGGGTCATGCTGTCCGCAAGCGTCAGCGGGCCGGCCTGTTCGTTCTGGACCACAAGCGTAACAGTGTAATCCAGGTAGGCATCGCTGCCATTGTAGCGCGGGTCCTTCACGCTCTGGTTAAGGTCATAGTTCGTATCGTCTTTTTGATCCTCATCGGGGGCTTCATCCGGGTTGATGGTGATATCAAGGGCGTAATCTTTGTTGACCTCGATCTGATTAAAGCCGCTGCTGGTGACCTCGCTCTGGTTCCACTGGAAATTGAAGGCAACGTTGCTGGTGACCTTGGCATCGGAAGTATCCGCGCCTGCGGCTGCCTCCTCTTTCTGCTTGATATAGTTTTGGTCGTACCGCAGCACGGCGTACCAGCAGCCGTCATTCCCCTTGAGCAGCCGGTAGCTGCCGCAGGTGTCATAATTGCCGGTATCTTCCAGTTTGCCGGAGATAAGCTCATCGTTCAGCACATCAAAGCTCTTGGGCAGCTTAACATGGACACAGTAGCCGTTGTCCTGGATCGCTTGGGCCGGGATATCTGTGACGGTCAGGCTGCTGGTGCAGAAGCTCCCGAAATGGTGGTGACGTTGGTATCCTCGTATTCAGTGCCATTCTTGCGCTGCACCTCCAGAGCAGTGAGGTAATCCAGTGCATCCAGACCTTTGATGGTGGTAATGGCATCTGCGTCATCTTCAACTTTGTAATCCGGCGTAGCAACGCCGTAATCGGCCTGCTGCGCATTTGCCACAGACACCAGCGTTGTCACCTGCGAAGCATTCAGCGTGACTTTAGCCACCTTGCCATCCACATCGCCGGAGATCACGGTCAGGGTGCCGAAATCTTCGTCCACATCGCTCACGATGCCAACGGTGCTGGCATCCACGGTGTATTCCTCAATGTGGGGCGCGGTGTCAGTGGTGGCCGCAGCATCCATGGAGAGCAGGGCAATGTCGGCATCGGCGGAATCATCCTGCACCTGCAACGGCTGGCTTTCCGCGGCCACAGCCTTGGTCACGGTGCCATTGTAAATGACGATATCACCGGGCATTGCGGCATCAGACGGCAGATCACCGTCAAAATCCATGGCATAGCCGCTGCCGGTCTCTTTGTTGTACAGCGCGCTGCGCAGCTGGCTGTGCAAAGACAGCACGCTGGAAACCTGCGGGATAGCGCTCTGGGGGATATCGGCATATTTCAGGCAGTAGGAAAGGAACATCACGTCCCATGGGCCGTAGTCGTTGCCGTAATCGTTGCCGTAGCGGGTGTAGTGGCGCACGGTCTTGCCGTCGGCATCGTCCAGCTGGAAGTTGCGCTCACTCTGCTCATAGCCCAGCTGGCTCTCGGCTACGGCCAGCAGGTCGTCGGCCCAGTTGCCGCTCAGCGTGGTGCCGGTCTGTGCCAGCCATTCGTCCTCGTCCTGCATGTCGTCCAGCGGGTCGGACAGGCAGTTCACCGTGTGGTGATGCTCCGGCAGGCCGCAGACCAGCACTTCCTCGTAGCAGGCATCGGTGTGGTGGTGCACCGGAGTCTCGATCACAGGATCGACCACCACGGGCTTTGCGGCCACCGGCTCCTCAAACAGGGCCACCGGGTCATAATCGGGGTTCACTTCTTCTACAAGCTCGCCCTCTTCCAGACCGCACACCAGCTCATAGGTGGTGGTGTAGCAGCTGTCGTCGTGGGTGTGCTCGAATTTATCGCAGATGAAGGTGACACCATCCTCATCAAAACAGCTGTCGTCGTGGGTGTGCTCTTCTTCCAGGCAGGTCAGCTCCCGCACTTCCTGGTAGCAGTCGTCGGTGTGCTCATGGGGCACAAAGATGTACTCCGGCTCTGCGGAATGGGCTGCAATGCCGGGATCATCCGCATCCACGCCGAACGCATCATCATCCATATCGAATGTATCATCAAAAGACATGCCGTCGTCCGTCATGGTGGCGTTCCAGTCCTCCGGTTCGCCTTCCTCATAGCCGCACACCAGCTGCTTTTCATAGCAGCAGCGGTGTGCTCGTGCTCCAACTCGCCGCACAGATATTCGGCCGTTTTGGCAATGCCCACGCCGTGCAGCTGCCAGTTCACGAACAGGCTGGTGGTAAGCGCCAGTGCCAGCAGCAGCGCAGTATAGCGTCTGGCGCGCTGGTGGTTCCGACGGAACTTTTTCTGATATTCTTTCACAATATCCCGCATGATTCCTAAACCTCCTTAGTGGATCAACGAGAAGCTGGACAAGGGCCATACCCGCAAAAAAACCTTGCCCACGATCTGACTTTTTTCCACACAGCCGATCACACTGCTGCGGCTGTCAATGGAGGTGGCCCGATGGTCACCCAGTACGAAATACCGGTTTTCCGGCACCTGATAGGGAAATTTGATGTCGCATTCGCCCAGAGCCAGTTCATCTACATAGGCTCATCCAGCGTCTGGCCGTTCACAGTGACCACACCGTCCTCGTCCAGTTCGATCACATCACCGGGCAGGCCGATGATGCGCTTGAGCAGAAGCTTGTTCTGCCAGTAAAATCCGCAAAGGTCGCCGGTCTTCATGTCGCTGCCCTTGACCAGCAGAATGATGTCCCGGTCCTGCAGAGTGGGGTTCATGCTGTCGCCGGAGACCTGCAGCACCGGCAGAAACAGGGTGGCCAGCAGCACGGCAACGGCCGCGACCACCAGCAGCGTGTAGACCGTGCTGCGAAGCACCCGCATATAACGGCTGCGGTAGGCCAGACGTTCGCGCTCTGCTTCCACCTCTGCTGTGGATGGAATGGGCGTGAACCTGATCTTTTGCTCTTTCATTTGGCACGCTCCTCCGGCAGGAATTCCGTGCTGTGATAGCCGTCCAGCAGTTCGCTGCCCGGCGGTCAAAAGCGGCCCGGCGCTGCTGGATCTCCTGCTGCGTCCGGGCAAGCATTGCCTTGCAGTCCGCTTCGGTCTGGGCGCGCTTGCGTGCGGCGGCTTCCGTTTCCGCGTCGCACTGCTGCTGGGTGCGGGCCTCAGGTTCGCAGCCTCGGTCTGTGCCTGTGCAAGGATCTGCTGGGCTTCGGCTTCCGCCTGAGCACGCAGAGCGCTGGCAGCGCATCGGTGTTTTTGTTTGCTGCGAGCACCGATGCAACGTATTCATCAGCCGCAGCCTGCGCCGCTTCAAACACCTTGTTCAGCTCCAGTGCAGCCTGCGCAATGGAACCTGCGTTTTCAATATGGATCTGCCGTTCCTGCAGCTGGGCAGACAGGGCAGCGTTTTCTGCCCGGAGCCGGTCCTCGCTCTGCTTGAGCGCCAGAATGATCTCGACTAATTCGGTGCGGCGCATGTGCCGCAGTTCACGGTCTGGCATAATGATCGATTTCTCCCGCAAAAAGTGGTCGGATTAGGCGAACGAAAACTTTCGACAAATACGAAAATTTTCGCACCACAAAACCACATTTGATATATCAGTTTTCGGCGTGAAAGCGCCAGTTTGATGAATGACCTTCCACCTTATATGTTAGCACAGTATACGTAACAAAAGCGTAACAAAAATGCCTTTTCCGTGCATTTTTTGCCAAAGCCAAAGAAAAATTGTTTCTTTTGATGTAAACGATTAAAATGCGTTAAAAACAAAAAGAACTGTCCCCACAACGGAGACAGTTCTTGAAAAACAGATGAAAATAGAAGCCGGATCAGAAGCTCTTCAGCAGATCGCCCAGAGTCAGGAAGGACTGGTAGATCACGTTGACATTGTTGATGATGGAGCTTGCACCGGAGAAGATGCGGGCAATGGCGTTGAACACCTTACCGACATTCAGGAAGCTGTTGTAAGCGTCGCGGGCACCACCGTCCAGATAGACCATTTCCTCTTCGCTGATGGAGGCATAGTTTGCGGGCAGTTTCATAGTAGACATGGAGATTTTCCTTTCTATTGATAAAATTGATACAGTGTGTGAAAAGACTTAAATAAAGGCAGCCACGGCCAGCGTGGTGATCAGAGCACCGGCTACCGTCAGAACGCTCAAAATCGGGCCGTCATCGTATTCCTGCGCGGTCTGTTCCGGCTGAGCGGGCGTGGATGTGCTGGTGGAAGTGGTGGCATTTTTCACGGTCCAGTGTGCGTACACAGTGGTATCACCGGTAAACACCGTAGAGGTGCTGATTTTTGTGCCGCCCACCGGCTCGGTATACCAGCGTCAAGGTGTAGCCTTCCAGCGTAGGCTGCGCGGGCAGGGCACTGAGTTTGCCGCTCAGATTGGTGGTGACTGCCACAGCGGAGCTGCTGCCGCCCATGGCATCCAGACCAATGGTGTAGACCTGCGAATCCTTGTCTTCTGCGGCAAAGGCAGAGGGCAGTGCACAGCAGAGCAGTGCAGCGCTGAGCAGACCGAGGACCAGCATTTTCAAGATCTTTTTCATATGACTCCTCGCTTTCCTGACGAATTGGGATGTGGTGCCTGCCGGGAACGGAAACACCAGAACAGACCTCGATGTCCCCGCCATGAGGCAGTAGACGAAAAAGCCGGGAAGAGGAGGTTTATTCAATCCTATATTTACCACATATAGTGTAACAAAAGTGCAACAAAATGGGCATATTTTGTTGTTATGATGAAAAAAGTTGGTTTTTCACAAATTGCAGGCTGCAAAAGGCGGCACAGAGCCGCCGCAAAAGCGGAAAAGTGGAACCTTCCCCTTGTGGAAAAACAAAGAATATGATATAATATCTTGCACGATGCGCCATCGCCAAGCGGTAAGGCAGGGGACTTTGACTCCCCCATCGTAGGTTCGACTCCTGCTGGCGCAACCAAAAGCCCCGTCATCCTGAAAAGGCTGACGGGGCTTTTTGCATCACTTTTCCACAAAATGCGGCTGAACGGTGCAAAGCTCAGCGGCGGCGGATCTTTCTGGTGGGCTTGCGGCGGTTCCAGCCGTTCAGGAACGTCCACAAAAAGTAAATTGCGGCAGAGATAATACTCAGCGTTATCACAACTTGAGGTACAGACTGCCCAGAAACTCCCGGAACCGGGCCACCGTGAACAGCAGCGGGTTCAGGCTGACATCCTGCCCGGCGATCAGGTCCACCACGCCGATGGTCTCACCGGCCAGCTTCAGTTCCACAGTGCCCACCACATCGCCCTGCTGGATGGGCGCACTGACCGCATCCGGCAGGTGGAAATATTTCTGGGTCACGCTGCCGTCGCCGGTGGAAGGCAGCAGGGTCATCATGCTGTCGGCGGGATACAGCTGCAGGGAGCTGGTATCGGAGGAATACTTCACCGGGATCTCGCCAGCGTAAGGTCGGTGTCCAGCGCGGCCTGAATGGAAAAGCTGTCGAACACCCAGTCCATCAGCTTCACGGTCTCGCACAGGGCCGGGCGACGGTTGGCGTAGCCGAAATCGTCGCAGGTGTCCGGGCTTTGCATCACGCAGAAAATATAGGTGGCACCATCCTTATTGGCCCATGAAACATAGCTCTGATTGCCACTGTCGCTTTTGAATGCGGTCACATCGCACATGCCGCCCTGCATGGCGCTGCGGTAGTATTTGCCGCCGCTGGATTTGCTCAGCGCGGCGTCTGGCTGACCAGAACAGACGAAGAACGGTGTTTTTCTTTGGCGGGCATGGTAAAGCTGGGCGCACCGGAAACCTCCACAAAGGCATCAAAGCTCATCAGATAGCGCAGGATCAGGTACATATCCACGGCACAGGTCACGTTGCCGCTGTCGATGCCGCAGGCATCCGTCCAGGTGCTGCCGGTGGTGCCGATGCGCTGGGACAGGGTGTTCATCTGGCTCACCCAGCCCGCGAGGTCGCCGCCGGAAAGGGCATAAGCAAGGCCCATGGCGGCTTCGTTGGCGTTGCGGGTCAGCATGGCGTACATGGCTTCGCGGTAGGTAAAGGTCTCGTTGGAGCGCATATCGGCGTTGTTGGTGTTATAAACGTAATCCGAGATGGCAAAGGGCATCTGGAAGGTGTCGTCCAGATGGTCGGCATAGTTGGTCAGCAGCAGGGCAATGGTCATGTACTTTGTCAGACCACCAGCGGATACCTGCTTTGTGCTGTCCTTATCATAGACGATGATATTGGTATCGGTGTTGACGATATAGCACTCTGTGCCTGCACCTGATAGACCGGGGTGGGGTCGAACATAGCCCCGGCGGGCAGCACAAGGCAGCTGAACAGGACAGCGAACGACAAAACCAGCGCAAAAATACGTTTCATGTGGACAATTCCTTTAAAAAGCGATAATATAAAACAACAGGCAGCACGGCACAGGTGCAGTGCGCGGGTAAGAACGAGATCACAGCGGAAGGCTGTATTCTTTATAATAACAGGTTTGGCGGGGTGTGACAAGGCTTATTGTGCCGATTTCACATCCGGTCAGGGAGGACAGGAATGGTATATCTGACAGGGGACACCCACGGCGACATCGACCGCTTCAAGCACGGCAAGCTGCGCTGGCTGGGCAAACGGGATACCGTGGTGGTACTGGGCGACTTTGGCTTTGTGTGGGACGACAGCAAAGAGGAACAGAAAAAGCTGGATTGGCTGCGCAAGCGCCCGTATACCCTGCTGTTTCTGGATGGCAGCCACGAAAACTACGACCTTTTGAAGCAGTATCCCACCGAGGAACGCTTTGGCGGGAAGGTGCAGGCACTGGGCGGCAATGTGTACCATGTGTGCCGCGGCAGTGTGCTGGAATTGGAGAACAAAAAATACCTGTGCTTTGGCGGTGCGGAAAGCCAGGATGTGGAGGATCGGGAACCCGGCGTGAACTGGTGGAGGGAAGAAATGCCTTCGGAGGAGGAATACGCCTTTTGTGAGGAGAACCTTGCAGCGTGCGATTACAAGTGGATTATGTGCTGACCCACGATGCGCCAAGCAGATTTTTGGATTTTACCGCCCTTGCCAGCGGCGAGACTAACCAGCTGCACAGCTTTCTGGATAAAATTTTGTTGAAGCTGACCTACGACAAGTGGTTTTTTGGCTGCTACCATAAGGATACCCAGCTTTCCACCAAAAGCCGCTGCGTGTTCTGCGATGTGATAAGCATGGGCGAACGGCACGCAAAGCGTTCCGTTCGATAACAGGGGCCGCTGCACCAGCCGTGCAGCGGCTTTTGCATTTGCTGTTGCTTGTGCGCAAAAAACCTCCGGATCAGTTCATGGCTCCGGCTTTCTCGAACATCTGCTGCACCTGCTGTTCCAGCAGTGCGTGCTCCGGCGCTTCCAGCAGCGGGTCGTCGGCCAGCATGGCAACGGCTTCCGCCTGCGCAGCGTGCAGGGTGCGGGTGTCGTTCATCAGGTCGGCGATCTGCAGGGTGGGCAGGCCGTGCTGGCGGCTGCCGAAAAGTCGCCGGGGCCGCGGGTCTCAAGGTCGAACTGCGCCACGGCAAAGCCGTCCGAGGTGGAGCAGAGGAACTTGAGCCGCTTCTGGACGCTCTCGGCGGTGTTGTCGCTGACAAGGAAGCACCAGCTCTCGGCGGCACCCCGGCCCACGCGGCCCCGCAGCTGGTGCAGGGCACTCAGGCCGTAGCGCTCGGCATTCTCGATGACCATGACGGTGGCGTTGGGGACATCCACGCCCACCTCGATGACGGTGGTGGATACCAGGGCATCCAGCCGGCCGGCTTTGAAATCGTCCATTACAGCGGCTTTTTCCTTTGGCTTGAGCTTACCGTGCATCAGGCCGACCCGGCGGTCGGGGAGAAGAGCTTTGGCAATGTCCTCGTAGTAACTCTTCACGGCGTTCAGCCGCCGTCCGGCGTGTCCTCGATGGCGGGACAGACGATATATACCTGCCGTCCGGCTCCGATCTCCCGGTCAAGGAAGCCGTAGAGATCCCGCCGCTTTTTTCCGGTGATGCACCGGGTCTTGACGGGCTTGCGGCCCGGGGGCAGCTCATCAAGGATAGAGATGTCCAGATCACCGTAGATCAGCAGGCCCAGTGTGCGTGGAATGGGCGTGGCGCTCATCACCAGCAGATGGGGTTCGCGGCCTTTTCGGCCAGCATTCCGCGCTGGCGCACGCCGAAGCGATGCTGCTCGTCCACCACAGCCAGACCCAGCCGGGCAAACTCCACGCCCTCGCTCAGGATGGCGTGGGTGCCCACCACAAGGTCGGCTTCGTCACTACGGATGGCAGCCAGCGTGGTGCGGCGGGCGGCGGCCTTCATGCCGCCGGTCAGCAGGGCCACACGCATCCCGAAGGGGACCAGCATCTGGTTCAGATTCTCTGCGTGCTGGGCGGCAAGGATCTCGGTGGGGGCCAGCAGGGCCGCCTGATATCCGCTGCGGATGCAGGCCCAGATGGCGGCGGCGGCAACCAGCGTCTTGCCGCTGCCCACATCGCCCTGCAAAAGGCGGTTCATGGAGGTGCTGCCGGACAGATCGGTCAGAATTTCGTCTACGGCCCGGCGCTGGGCACCGGTGGGGGAGAAGGGGAGCGATGCCCAGAAGGGGGCCGGGTCGAGCCGTTGCATGGGTGCACCGGTGGAGGCGCTGCCCCGGTTCTTCATTCGTCCAATGCCCAACTGGAGCACCAGCAGCTCCTCGTAGATGAGCCGCCGCCGGGCTGCAAAAGCCTCCTCTTCCGTGGCAGGGCAGTGGATGGCCCGCACAGCATCGGCCTTGGAGAGCAGGCGGTATTTTTTCAGCATCTCCTCTGGCAGCGGGTCGGGCAGGAGTTCCGCATGGGGGAGCAGCTGCCGGATGCATTTTGCGATCACGGTGCTGGAAAGCCCCTCGGTCTGGGGGTAAACGGCCTCGAAGGGAGCGGCGGTGATCTGTGCCGCCGTGCGCACCTGCGGGTTGACCATCTGACGGCGAAGCATCCCGCCGGTCACGATGCCTCAAATAGTATTCCTGCCCCAGCTCCAGCTTCTGGGTGGCATAGGGATTGTTGAACCAGGTGATCTCCAGGCTGGAAACATCGTCCCCGGCGGTGATGCGCTCCATCCGCCGCCCGCCCGGCAGGATGCGCCCGGCAGGTTTGGCGAACACCTCAGCCTTCACCACGCACTCGGTGTCTGGCGGGGCCTCGGCAATGGAGTAGGGACGGGAAAAGTACGATGTAACGCCGGGGATAGTGGCAGAGCAGGTCGGCCAGTGTCACGATGCCCAGTTTCTCAAACCGCTCGGCGGTCTTGGGCCCCACGCCCTTGAGGTAGCGCACCGGCGTGTCCGGGGTCAGGGTGGTGTGATGTTCAGCGGGCATGGCAGGAGACTCCTCTCGTGGTTTCTTTATTCTAGCACGTCCGGCGGCAAAAGAAAACAAAAATCCCGAAGCCGCAGCTTCCGGGAACTTTGGAGGTGACGACCAGATTTGAACTGGTGGATGAGGGTTTTGCAGACCCTTGCCTTACCACTTGGCCACGTCACCATATTTGGAGTGAATATTTCCACTCCATTTGGAGCGGCCGACGAGGCTCGAACTCGCTACCTCCACCTTGGCAAGGTGGCGCTCTACCAGATGAGCTACGGCCGCATATTGGTGCATTTACCCTTGCACCACAGGAAAAGACGACCCGGATCGGGCTCGAACCGACGACCCCAGCGTGACAGGCTGGTGCTCTAACCAACTGAGCTACCGGGCCATATCCGGAGTGATTATTACCACTCCGTTATGGAGCGGCCGACGAGGCTCGAACTCGCTACCTCCACCTTGGCAAGGTGGCGCTCTACCAGATGAGCTACGGCCGCATATCAGAGGAACAGGAGTAATTCTTGTTCTTCTGAAAGGTGGTGCCTCCGATCGGAATCGAACCAATGACACGGGGATTTTCAGTCCCCTGCTCTACCGACTGAGCTACAGAGGCGCACCGGACGATGATTATTATACCTGAAATTTTGATTTTGTAAAGGGGTAAATTCAAATTTTTTGAAAAAAACTGAAACTTTTTTCGTTTTATGCGTTTCAACGCGCAAAATAAGAATGACTTTTTGCGCGTTTTTCTGCCGGATCGGGAGGACAAGAAATCTGCCCGAAGAAATTGACAAGTAATACAACCTATGGTTTAATAAAAGAAAAGAACACCGAGCTTTTGCTCTTTACACATCGCTTATACTTATTATAAGGGAAAGAGCAAAGGCGTTTTGATTTGACGACCTGCTCATTACAAGAGAACAGGCCCGGAGGACAGCATGGCAAGAAAACAGGAATATGGCAACGAAAGCATCACTTCGCTGAAGGGTGCCGACCGTGTGCGCAAGCGCCCGGCCGTCATCTTTGGCTCAGACGGCGTGGAAGGCTGCGCCCACTCTATTTTTGAGATCGTCTCCAACTCCATCGATGAAGCCCGCGATGGCCACGGTGATACCATCAATGTGACCCGCTGCAAGGACGGCAGCGTGATCGTGGAAGACTTTGGCCGCGGTATGCCCGTGGACTGGAACAACGGCGAGGGCCGCTACAACTGGGAGCTGCTGTTCTGTGAGATGTACGCGGGCGGCAAATACGGTGAGGGCGAGGACAACTACGAGTTCAGCCTGGGCCTGAATGGTCTGGGCCTGTGCGCCACCCAGTACGCTTCTGCCTGGATGACCGCCGATATCTACCGCGACGGCTTTCATTACCACCTCGACTTCAAAAAGGGTGAGAACGTGGGCGGCCTGCAGAAGGAGCCCTACAAGGGCCGCCGTACCGGCAGCATCATCCACTGGAAGCCCGACGATGAGGTGTTTACGGACATTGACGTGCCCGGCAGCTACTATAAGGATGTGCTGCGCCGTCAGGCCGTGGTCAACGCGGGCCTGACCCTGAACTTACGGACGAAAAGGAGAAGGACCCCGCCACCGGCAAGCCCTGGAAGGAGAGCTGGTGCTACCAGAACGGCATCGCCGACTATGTGCAGGAGGTGGCAGGAGAGGATACCCTGACCCCGGTGTTCAGCTGCGAAAGCGAGGCCTCCGGCCGTGACCGTGAGGATCAGCCGGATTATAAGGTGCGGATGAGCGCTGCCTTCTGCTTCTCCAATAAGGTGCAGCTGCTGGAATACTATCACAACTCCTCCTGGCTGGAACACGGCGGCAGCCCGAGCACGCCGTCCGTACGGCTTTTGTCTACCAGATCAACAAATACCTGAAGGACAAGAACCTCTATAAGAAGGGCGAGAGCGCCATCAGCTTCCAGGATGTGCAGGACTGCCTGGTCTACGTCTCGTCCAGCTTCTCCACCCGCACCAGCTACGAGAACCAGACCAAGAAGCCATCACGAACAAGTTCGTCTCGCAGGCCATGACGGATTTCCTCAAGCATTACCTGGAGGTCTACTTCCTTGAAAAGCCGGAGGAGGCCCAGAAGATCTGCCAGCAGGTGCTGGTGAACAAGCAGAGCCGCGAGCACGCAGAAAAGACCCGCCAGAGCATCAAAAAGACACTCTCCACCCAGATCGATCTGGCCAACCGGGTGCAGAAGTTCGTGGACTGCCGCACCAAGGATGCTTCCCGCCGGGAACTCTACATCGTGGAGGGCGATTCCGCTATGGGCGCGGTCAAGCAGAGCCGCGACAGTGAATATCAGGCCATCATGCCATCCGCGGCAAGATCCTGAACTGCCTGAAGGCCGATTATGCCCGCATCTTCAAGTCCGATGTCATCGTGGACCTTATCAAGGTCATGGGCTGCGGCGTGGAACTGGGCGGCAAGCACAACAAGGAACTTGCCACCTTCAACATCGATAATCTGCGCTACAATAAGATCGTCATCTGTACCGATGCTGACGTGGACGGCTACCAGATCCGCACGCTGGTGCTGACCATGCTCTACCGGCTGACCCCCACTCTGATCAACGAGGGCTATGTCTATATCGCGGAATCGCCGCTGTATGAGATCACCACAAAGGACCACACCTATTTTGCCTACACCGAGCCGGAAAAGGAGCATTCCTGAAGGAGATCGGCGACAAAAAGTATACCATCCAGCGCTCCAAAGGTCTGGGCGAAAACGATCCGGAGATGATGTGGCTGACCACCATGAACCCCGAGAGCCGCCGCCTGATCAAGGTACTGCCCACGGACGTGGAGGAAACGGCCCGGGTGTTTGACCTGCTGCTGGGAGATAACCTGGCCGGACGCAAGGAGCATATTGCACAGCACGGCGCGGAATATTTGGATGATCTGGATGTGAGCTGACGAGATAAACCCCTCCGTCAATGCTTTGCATTGCCACCTCCCCTAGTAGGGGAGGCCCTGGCGTTGCGGAACGCCCTGCGAGTTCCCCTCTATGCCAAGGCCCCACTATTAGGGGGGCTGTCGAGCGTATGCGAGATTGAGGGGTTGGATCTGGGATATAGATGCTGATATAGAGGAGCAAAAATGGCAAAACGAACAACCAAAAAAACGACCAAGCCTGTCCGCCCGCAGCTGGGCGACGGCGTTGAGATCCTGAACGCGGGCAGTGTGCTGGAAGATCCCATTACCAGCACGCTGGAGACCAACTATATGCCCTACGCGATGAGCGTCATCGTCTCCCGCGCCCTGCCCGAGATCGATGGCTTCAAGCCCGCCCACCGCAAGCTGCTGTACACCATGTACGGCATGGGGCTGCTGAAGGTGCCCGCACCAAGTCGGCCAACATCGTGGGCAGCACCATGCACCTGAACCCCCACGGTGATGCCGCCATCTACGATACCATGGTGCGCATGGGCCGGGGCAACGAGAGCCTGCTGGTGCCCTTTGTGGACAGCAAGGGCAACTTTGGCAAGGCATACAGCCGGGATATGTCCTGCGCTGCTGCCCGTTATACCGAGGCCAAGCTCGAGGGTGTCTGCGAGGAACTGTTCCGGGACATTGATAAGGAGACCGTGGACTTTGTGCCCAACTACGACGGCACCACCACCGAGCCGACCCTGCTGCCCGTGACCTTCCCCACCATTCTGGCCAACAATACCCTGGGCATTGCAGTCGGCATGGCCTGCAACATCTGCTCCTTCAATCTGGCAGAGCTGTGCGCCACCACCGTGGCCCTGATGAAGGATCCCAAACACGACATCTCCACCACCATCCTGCCCCGGATTTCGTGGGCGGCGGCCAGATCCTGTACGATGAGGCCCAGATGCGGGAGGTCTATGAGAATGGCCGGGGCAGCATCAAGGTGCGTGCCCGGTACAATGTGGTGCCCGGCGAGAATATGCTGGAGATCACGCAGATCCCGCCCACCACCACTGTGGAAGCCATCATGGACAAGATCGCCGAACTGGTCAAGGCGGGCAAGATCAAAGAGATCAGCGATATGCGGGATGAGACGACTGAACGGCCTCAAGCTGACCCTTGACCTCAAGCGCGGCGTGGACCCGGAAAAGCTGATGGCCAAGCTCTACAAGACCACCCCGCTGGAGGACAGCTTCAGCTGCAACTTCAACGTGCTGGTGTCCGGTCAGCCCCGGGTCATGGGCGTGCGGGAGATCCTGCAGGAGTGGACCGCTTTCCGGATGGAGTGTGTCCGCCGCCGCACCTACTACGATCTCCACGGCAAGGAAAAGCGGCTCCACCTGCTCAAGGGCCTTGCCGCCATCCTGCTGGATATCGATAAGGCCATCCACATCATCCGCACCACCGAGGAGGAGACCGAGGTGGTGCCCAACCTGATGATCGGCTTTGGCATCGACGAGGTGCAGGCCGACTATGTGGCTGAGATCAAGCTGCGTCACCTGAACCGGGAGTATATCCTCAAGCGGACGGGTGAGATCGAACAGCTGGAAAAGGACATTGCCGACCTGAACGATATTCTGGCAAAGCCTGCCCGCATCCGCCGCATCATCATCAATGAGCTGAACGATGTGGCCAAAAAGTACGCCCAGCCCCGCCGCAGCGAGATCCTGTATGATCTGCCCGAGGAGGAGAGCGGTGCCGAAGAGGAGGCTGTCCCGGATTATCCCGTTACCGTGTTCTTTACCCGTGAGGCTACCTGAAAAAGATCCCGCCCCAGAGCCTGCGCACCGCCGGTGCCCACAAGCTGAAAGAGGGCGATGAGATCATCCATCAGGTGGAGACGCGGAACAACGTGGAGGCCCTCTTCTTTACCGACAAACAGCAGGTGTACAAGGTGCGCCTGAACGAGCTGGAGGACGGCAAGGTGGCCCAGATGGGCATCTACCTGCCGGGCCGTCTGGGAATGGATGAGGGCGAGAATATCCTCGCTATGGTCATCACGGGCGATTACAGCGGTTATGTCCTCTTCTTCTTTGCGGGCGGCAAGTGCGCAAAGATCCCGCTGGCCTCTTACGCCACCAAGCAGAACCGCCGCAAGCTGCTCAAGGCCTACTCCGACAAGGAGCCGCTGGCAAAGCTGCTCTTCCTGCCCGAGGACACGGAGCTGGCCATCCGCACCAGCGCAGGCCGGATGCTGCTGGTCAACACGGCGCAGATCGCTGCCAAGACCACCCGCGACAGCCAGGGTGTTGCTGTTGTGACCCTGAAAAAGAACCAGACCATTGCATCTGTCGTTCCGGCAGAAACGCTGGAGCTTGCCAACCCCCACCGCTACCGTGTCCGCAGCCTGCCCGCCACCGGCGCTCTTATCCGCGCCGAGGACGAGGGTGAGCAGATGAGCCTGCTGTAAAGGGCAGCGTGCTCGCCCTCTCCGTCAAATCCTGACGGATTTGCCACCTCTCCCAAAGGGAGAGGCAAGAAGCGTTTCCTCTACGTCCTTGGCTCTCCCTTTGGGAGAGCTGTCACCGCAGGTGACTGAGAGGGCGAGGACGCTGGCGGGGAGCGCCTGAGAGGGTTTGTTTTCACAAAGAACATGATGATATGCAAGAAAGGACGACCCAATGCAAAACATCGACCTGATCTGTATTGGTAAAATGAACGCAAAATATTTTGCCGAGGGCGTGGCAGAGTACCAGAAGCGTCTGGCTGCCTTTGCGGCATTCCGGATCATTGAGCTGCCGGAGGAAAAGATCGAGGAGAAAAATGCCTCCGATGCTGTGGTGAAAAAAGCACTGGAGAAGGAAGGAAAAGCCATCCTCTCCAATGTGCGCAAGGGTGCGGCCATCGTTGCCATGTGCATTGAGGGCAGGCAGATCTCCTCCGATGAGCTGGCGCAGTTCCTGGCCGACCGCGCAAACAGCGGGGCAGGGGATGTGGCGTTCGTCATCGGCTCCTCCCACGGCCTGTCCGATGAGGTGAAAAAAGCCGCAGCCCTCAGATTCAGTATGGGCCGCATCACCATGCCCCATCAGCTGGCCCGTCTGGTGCTGACCGAACAGATCTACCGGGCCTGTACCATCAATGCCGGTATGAAGTATCATAAGTAAAACTTGCAAAGAGAAACAGAGGACGGAACAGGCAGCCGTCGCCCGGTGTTAGGAGATGCGGGAAACGTCAACCCGCCTGTTTCTCAGAAAGAAGGGGCCGTTGCAGAAATGCAGCGGCCTTTTGCTTTACAAATATAAGAAAACATGATAAAGTAGAGATACGCGGCAGTGGGGAAAGCTGCCCGAAACAACACACACGACACGGCAAGCCAGCCGCGGACGGAAAGGATGTTATTACAATGGAACAGAGCGAAAAGACCCTTGATATGATCGTCAATCTCTGCAAGAACCGTGGTTACGTGTTCCCCGGTTCTGAGATCTATGGCGGTCTTGCCAACAGCTGGGACTACGGCCCCCTGGGCGTTGAGTTCAAGAACAACGTCAAGAAAGCATGGCTGAAGAAGTTTGTCCAGGAGAGCCCCTACAATGTGGGCCTGGATGCCGCCATCATTATGAACCCCCAGACCTGGGTGACCACCGGCCACGTTTCCAGCTTTTCTGACCCCCTGCTGGACTGCCGTGCCTGCAAGGCCCGCCACCGTGCCGATAAGCTGATCGGTGAGGAGCATCCCGAGGTCAATGTGGATGCCATGAGCTTTGATGAGATGGATCAGTTCATCGCCGACCACGAGGACATCGTCTGCCCTGTCTGCGGCAAGCATGACTTTACCCCCATCCGCAAGTTCAACCTGATGTTCAAGACTGCCATCGGTGTTACCGAGGACAGCTCTTCTACCTGCTACCTGCGCCCCGAGACCGCACAGGCATTTTCGTCAACTTTGCCAACATCCAGCGCACCACCCGCCGCAAGCTGCCCTTCGGTGTCTGCCAGGTGGGCAAGGCTTTCCGCAACGAGATCACCCCGGGCAACTTTACCTTCCGCACCCGTGAGTTCGAGCAGATGGAGTGCGAGTTCTTCTGCAAGCCCGGCACCGATCTGGAGTGGTTCGCTTACTGGAAGAACTACTGCGAGAACTGGCTGCTGAGCCTGGGCATCAAGAAGGAGCACCTGCGCCTGCGCGACCACGAGCCCGCAGAGCTGGCCTTCTACAGCCGTGCCACCACCGATATCGAGTATGCCTTCCCGTTCACCGACTGGGGCGAGCTGTGGGGCATTGCAGACCGCACCAACTACGACCTGACCCGCCATCAGGAGGCCTCCGGCAAGAGCCTGGAGTACTTCGACAGCGAGACCAACGAGCACTACATCCCCTACGTGATCGAGCCCTCTCTGGCTGCGACCGTGTGGCGCTGGCCTTCCTGTGTGAGGCTTACGATGAGGAGCATCTGGTCGATGCCAAGGGCAAGGAAGATGTCCGCACCGTCCTGCACCTGCATCCGGCTCTGGCTCCCTACAAGTGCGCTGTGCTGCCCCTGAGCAAGAAGCTGGGCGACAAGGCCATGGAGATCCGCAATGAGCTGAGCAAGTACTTCATGGTGGACTACGATGATACCGGTTCCATCGGCAAGCGTTACCGCCGCGAGGATGAGATCGGCACTCCCTACTGCATCACCGTGGACTTCGACACCGTGGGTGACGAGGCCAAGGGCATCGCGGCTGACAACTGCGTCACCGTCCGCGACCGTGATACCATGGAGCAGGTGCGTATGCCCATCTCCGAGCTCAAGAGCTATATCGAGAGCAAGATCGAGTTCTGATCCAAATAAAAACAGCCCCGCCGTTGCAATTTCGGCGGGGCTGTGGTATATTATAGATAAAGAGAGTGCTGTCCGGCAAACGTCAGTACCTTCCCGGCAAGTTATTCACAAAGAATGACCGCTCAGGTTTGGACGCTGAGGGCGGTCATTTTTTGTGTGTGAAGATTTTCCATGCGATATCGAACACGCCAAAGCCGACGGTTGCAAGCAACGTCAGCAGGGCTAAAGTTTCCAATAGCGTCATAGAGCATCACCCCTTTCGCAGCAGAGCGTCAGGGGCACGACAAAAATATTCGCCTCCCCGACGCTTGGGCCGGAAAGGTTAGACCGCTTACCGTATGTGGACAGCACTCCCAAGGTAGTATAGCAGACGTTTCCCCGTTTTTCAACGCCGGAAGCGTTTGTTTTCTTTTATCCGATGGACAGAATTGAAAAAAGAGGGTATACTTAGGGCAAAACAACCATGCCGTTTCTTGCGGCAGAAAGGAACCTTTTGTGAAAAACTTTGATGAACTGCTCAAAAAATACGCTGACTTTATCGTTCGGGTGGGCGTGAACCCTCAGCCGGGCCAGACCATGATCATCCGCTGCCCGCTGGAGCCGCCCCGCTGGCCCGCCTGTGTGTGCGCAGCGGCTTTGAGGCCGGTGCCCGTGATGTTCAGGTGGACTGGAGCGACAATGCTGTATCCCGCACCCGGATGGAGCTGGGCAGCGAGGAGGCCCTGACCGACAGCAAGCCCTACCAGCTGCGCCGCTACCTCGACTACGCAGAGAGCGAGGGCAGTGTCTGCGTGCTGCACCTCATTGCGGATGACCCCGAGGTCTATGCCGGTCTGGATGGTGCCAAGATCAGCCGTGTGAACGCCGCCAACCGGAAATTTATGGCTCCCTGGCGGGAGTACACCATGAACGACAGGTGCAGTGGTCCATTGCCGCCATGCCCAGCGCCCCCTGGGCAAAGAAGATGTTCCCCGAGCTGGAACCGGATGCCGCCATCGAGAAGCTGTGGCAGCTCATCTTTGATGTCTGCCGCGTGACCGGCGGTGACCCCGTCAATGAGTGGAAGGCACATCTGGACCGTCTGACCAGTCTGGGCGAGAAGATGAATGCTCTTGATCTGGAAAGCGTCCACTTCGAGAGCGCCAACGGCACTGACCTGACCGTGGGTCTGGCCGAGAAGGCCAGCTGGGAGAGCGCTGGCAGCAAGAGCGAGAAGGGCGTGTTCTTCCTGCCCAACATCCCCACCGAGGAAGTGTTCACTGCTCCCCACAAGGATAAGGTGGACGGCATCGTCTACGGCACCAAGCCCTATGTGTTCAATGGCCAGCTCATCAAGGGATTCCATGTTACCTTCAAGGATGGCAAAGTCGTTGAGCATGGAGCCGAGGAGGGCGCTGACCTGCTGGGCCGACTGCTGGATACCGATGAGGGTGCCCGCCATATCGGTGAGGTGGCACTGGTGCCCGCATCCAGCCCTATCAACCGCAGCGGCGCGCTGTTCTACAGCACCCTGTTCGATGAGAACGCTGCCTGCCACATCGCCTTTGGTGCCAGCTACCCCGGCACCACCGAGGGCGGCACCGGCCTGACCAAGGAGCAGCTGGAAGAGCGCGGCATGAACCAGTCCACCATCCATGAGGATGTGATGATCGGTGCAGAGGACAGCCATATCACCGGCAAGTGCCGTGACGGCCGTGTGGTGGAATTGTTCCGGAACGGTGTCTGGGTGCTGTAAGGGCAAAATTTCACGAAACCCCTTGCATAATTACCGGAAGTATGCTATATTCTAATAGTACGATATAACTTTTACTGAAACGTGGGCCGCAAGGTCCGCGTTTCTTGTTTGTTTGGAGGTTTTTATGGCGAAGCAGTCTGGCGGAAATACCGCCCAGAGAGTCGAAGCACTTGTCCGCCCCACTGTGGAGGGCATGGGCCTGCGCCTGTGGGACGTGGTCTTTGAAAAGGAAGGGCCGGACTGGTATCTCCGTGTCCTCATCGACAAAACGGACGGCACCACCATGGACACCGACACCTGTGCCGATGTCTCCCATGCGCTGGACCCCATCCTGGATGAGGCGGACCCCATTGAACAGAGCTATTATCTGGAAGTCGGCAGCCCCGGCCTGGGCCGCAAGCTGACCCGCCCGGAGCACTACGAAGCCGTTCGGGCCAGAAGGTCAGCGTCAGGCTGTACCGGGCCAACGAGAACGGTGTTAAGGAGTTTTCCGGCCTCCTGACTTCCCGCGAAGGCAATACCATCACGCTGGAAGGCCCGGCCGGCCCCATGCAGTTCGAGCTTTCCGCCGTCAGCACGGTGCGCCTGTGTGACGACGAGGACCTGTTTGATTAAAAGAGAAAGAATGATATTTAGGAGGAACCCGAAAAATGGCTGCAGCGAACAATGATTTTTTTGAAGCTCTCTCCATGTTGGAGCATGAGCGCGGCATCACCGCAGAGTACCTGATCGAGAAGATCAAGGCTGCTATCGTGATCGCTGTCAAGAAGAATTATGAGGTCGAGGACGACAACGTTCTGGTGGAGATCGACCCCGACAGCGGCAAGTTCAACGTTGCTCTGGTGCAGAACGTTGTCGCCGATGAGGACTGGTACGATGAGCACGCCGAGATCGGCATCACCGAGCCCAGAAGATCCGCAAGAGCTATGAGGTCGGCGACCGCGTTGTGACCCCCTCAAGACCAAGGACTTCGGCCGCATTGCTGCCCAGACCGCAAAGCATGTCATCCGTCAGGGCATCCGGGAAGCCGAGCGCAGCCAGCAGCTGAGCGAGATCCAGTCCCGCGCCCATGATATCATCCAGGCCACCGTTACCCGCGTGGACAACGAGAAGGCATCGTGGCCCTGGACCTGGGCAAGGGCGGCGAGGCCATCCTGCCCCGCAACGAGCAGGTGCCCGGCGAGACCTACACCGAGGGCCAGACCCTGCA
>ENA-OQHA01000337-OQHA01000337.1-human-gut-metagenome-genome-assembly--contig:-NODE-337-length-24798-cov-5.964209_pt1 | contig 24798 bp, 36 predicted proteins | sample MGYA00242558_ERZ504707 | MGnify/ENA primary metagenome ERZ504707 (study PRJEB26092, sample SAMD00036197) | human gut metagenome | host: Homo sapiens | study: EMG produced TPA metagenomics assembly of...
CGCAACCGGAAACAGCTTTACGGGAAATGTGCTGAAAGCCGGTTACACAGAAAAAATGGCAGGTGACATGATCATCCAAATGGTCTGGCGGCTTACAGCAGCAAGATGAGTGGGGCTGAGCTGAAAGAAATAATCAAAAACTTTGTAGAAGGCTATGAGGGAGGATTTATTCCGTTTAACCGTGGCTCTTTGCCAGTGGTTAGTGGTATTTCTGTGGAAATTAATGAAACGGAAGATGGCTATACATTAAGTAAAGTTACAAAGGATGGAAAGGCAGTTCGGGATGAGGATACTTTCACGGTGACCTGTCTTGCCACACCGCAGCATATGGAAACTTATCCTGTAGATGAAAATATGATATTTGATGGAGGAGCTACATCTGTGAAAGATACCTGGACAGCATATGTTTCAGGTGGTAATGCCGTTCTTGCAGAACCTGAAGATTACATAACCCTGAGGTGAGAAAAATGGATGTTAAGAATTATAATAGAAATAGAAAGAAACCTGTCAGGAAAAAAGGATTAAGAATAGTTGCTTTTCTTCTTCTCTTTATAGGAGTTGTTCTGGCTGTTTTCCGATATTATAAGTTTATGTCGAAATCTATTTACGAGGAAAGTGTTTCTCATCTGACGGAAGTTCTTCATCAGTCTGATCAGATGCTGAGAGAACTGACAAATAAGAACCTGACTTACCTCCATATTTGGGGCGAGAATCTGCAGAATATTTCCGGTGAAGACGAGATCCGTGATTATATAAAGAAAGCGCAGGAAGATGCAGGCTTTTTGGAATTCTTTTTTCTATCATCTGACGGTGACTACAAGATGGCGACAGGTGAAACCGGGTATCTTGGATTACAGGAAAATATTGAAGAGGATATCCGGCAGGGAAATGATGTGATAGCGAATGCAGCAGTTCCGGAAAATCCCAGCTGCTTGTTTTTGCCACACCTAAGGCGCATGGAATTTATCAGGGATTTGAATACGATGCAATTGCCATTGCTTATGAAAATTCTGATATCGTAGATGTACTGGATATTTCTGCTTTTGATGGAAATGCCCAGAGTTTTATTATTCATCCGGATGGTCGTGTTGTGATTGATCATTCTTCCGAGTTATGGGGGAACGTGTATAATTTCTTCGGTTTTCTGAGTAGGCATTCTGATATGTCTGAAAAAGAGATCAATGTTCTTTTGGAGAAGTTTAAAGCGGGACGTACTGATGCGATGTTGCTGAATCTGGATGGAAGAAATTATTATCTGGTCTATGAAAAATCGGATATTCAGGACTGGATGTTTCTGGGACTTGTCCAGGCTGATATTGTCAATGCCAGTATGAACAATCTGCAGTTTACCACGATGCTTCTTGTTGGAGCTGTTGTACTTTGCATTGCTGCCTTTTTTATCAGTCTTATTATCCAGAAAAACAGGAAAAATCTCAGAAGAAAGGATGTGGAGATCCGGTACCGTGATGAGCTGTTTCAAAAGCTTTCAATGAATGTGGATGACGTTTTCCTGATGCTGGATGCCCAAACATATCAGACGGATTACGTCAGCCCTAATGCGGAAAAACTGCTGGGTATTACAGTAGAACAGATTCGCAAGGATATTCGTGTTTTAAGAAAACTGCACCCTGCAGATTCTGAAGACTCGCAGAAGAATCATCTGAAAGAAATTCCGGTTCATGAACAGCAGGAGTGGGATTGTGAATTTATACATCGGAAGACAGGGGAAAGGCGCTGGCTTCATAATATTGCAATGGGAAGTGAGGTAAACGGGGAAAAGAAATATATTCTGGTTATGTCAGACCGTACCTCTGACCGGAAAATGAACCAGGCTCTTTCTGAGGCAGTCCATGCGGCAGAGACTGCAAATAGGGCGAAGAGTATTTTTCTTTCCAATATGTCCCATGATATCCGGACACCAATGAATGCGATTATTGGATTTACAACATTGGCTGCAAGTAATATTGATGACAAAAAAAGGGTTCAGGATTATCTGGGCAAAATTCTTTCTTCCAGTAAGCATCTGCTTTCACTGATCAATGATATATTGGATATGAGCCGGATTGAGAGCGGAAAGATCCATCTGGAAGAAACAGAAGTCTGTCTGTCGGATGTGCTTCATGATCTGAAGACGATCATCAGTGGACAGATTCATGCGAAGCAGCTGGAGCTTTATATGGATGCCATGGATGTTACGAATGAGGATGTCTATTGTGACAAACTGCGCTGAACCAGATACTGCTGAATCTTTTGTCAAATGCGGTTAAGTTTACTCCGGCAGGCGGAACCGTTTCTGTCCGTCTCAGACAGTACCCGGGAAAAGCAAAAGGCAGCGAACTGTATGAATTTCGGGTAAAGGATAACGGAATTGGAATGAGTCAGGAATTTGTACAGAAGATCTTTTCTCCTTTTGAGCGGGAGCGGACTTCTACAGTCAGCAGGACTCAGGGTACGGGACTTGGAATGGCCATTACCAAGAACATCGTGGATATGATGGGCGGTACTATTGAGGTTCAGACAGAGCAGGACAAAGGCACCGAGTTTATAGTCCGTCTGCCATTTCGGACTCAGCCTGAGCATCATCGCATAGAGAAGATTTCGGAACTAGAGGGTCTTAAGGCATTGGTTGTAGACGATGACTTTAACACCTGTGACAGTGTAACAAAGATGCTTGTAAAGGTTGGAATGCGTTCGGAATGGACAGTCTCGGGCAAAGAGGCTGTTCTCCGTGCACGACAGTCAATGGAGCTGGGGGATGCATTTCATGCTTATATCATCGATTGGCGTCTGCCGGATATGAATGGAATTGAAGTTACACGTCAGATCCGCAGTCTTGATGACAATACGCCGATCATTATTCTGACTGCATACGACTGGTCAGATATCGAAACAGAAGCCAGAACTGCAGGAGTGACTGCATTCTGCGCGAAACCTCTGTTTATGTCAGATATCAGAGAGACTCTGATGGCTGCCATCGGTCAGAAACAGGCCCAGGCAGAGGATAAGATTCTTCCGGCAGCAGATTTAGATTTCAGAGGCAGGCGTATACTTCTTGTGGAAGATAATGAACTGAACAGTGAAATTGCAGTGGAAATTTTGAAAGAATATGGATTCCTGGTTGATACAGCAGAAAATGGAGCAGAGGCAGTGGAGAAAATTAAAAATTCAACACCAGGGGATTATGATCTGGTACTGATGGATGTGCAGATGCCTGTAATGAATGGATATGAGGCTACCAGGCAGATCCGTGCGCTTACTGATCCGGCACTGTCGGGAATTACCATTCTTGCCATGACTGCTAATGCTTTTGATGAGGACAGAAAGAAAGTTCTGGAATGCGGTATGGATGGATTCTTATCCAAGCCAATAATTATTGAAGAATTGATCGATACGTTACAAAAGAATCTGGATTAGGTGCCTGGAACATCATAAAACCCACAAGGTAGAAGAGGGAAATGGAAATCAGGCAATCAGGAGCCTTCCAGGTGCATGGAAAAATTTTTACTGTAAAAAAGGGATGAGTCTGGAAATGTAATCCATGTTTTATGTACGGTCCGTAGTATCAGCGATTCCAAGAGACGTGAAGAGGATCTTAACTTTGCTGCGGAAGCAGCAAAGCGGGAAGCCGAAATGAAAACAAGGTTTCTGGCAACGATGAGTCATGATATCCGTACACCACTGAATGGTATTATCGGTATGGTAAATATGGGAAATCAGTACGCAGATGATCCACAGATGCAGCAGAAGATCAGAGAAAAGGTAATGGAATCCCTGAAATATCTGGTGTCTCTGGTAAATGATGTGCTGGGTATGAATAAACTACAGAGCGGAGATTTGAAGGATTCTGTCGAATATTATGGACAATGCCATAAAATTCAGTCAGGCGGGTAGTGTGCTCATGGTCGGGGTTAAGGAAGAGTTTCTGCCTTTAACTGTCACAAGATCAAAGTTTTTATGTGTCACGGATAATTCGGCAGCCAATTCGCTGACAATGTCGATTTTAGAAATTGCCTTGTTATACAGCACAAAAGCATAATTCAAAACAATGCCGTTACAGGAAAGCATAACCGAAACTGCCTGATGCCCATAGTCCTGTTTGCCTTTCAAATGAGATTGATGAAAATACGCATCTTCAATCGGATGCAGAGCCCGTGACGAAGGCTTTGTCTTTGCAGCTATCATATCGTCAACAATACAGAAAACAGGTTTTCCGGTGAGGGCTGCTTCTGAATAAATAATCTCAATGACAGGCCGTTTTAATGTATCTGAAAGCAACGATTCATCCCACTTTCCAGAGTTGAGGAAATGGGCAATTGTAGTTCTATGGCAGGAACTGTTTTTGGCAAAATCCGTGGTTTTTCCATGGTATCCAGAAAGAAAGATGATAATCAGGATACTCATAAGATGATTGATCATTCGATTAGAATACGATTTGCATAAATCTAATTTTTAAACTGGTTGTATATGAATGCTGAATGATGTATAGTATTTGCAGGAGACACCTTCTTTCGTGAATGCTGTAAATGTTGGTTTGGTCACTTTCATTATACAACACAATCGAATTCAAGGTGTCTTTCTTTTATGCAAAATCACGAACTTGCTCATTTATAGTATAAAAATAAAATGCGTAGTAAGAATTCAAATAAAAATAAAAGGAGGCTATAACAATGAGTAAAACAGAATGGACGAAAAAAATAATAATCATTGTGATTGGTTCGATCATAGCAGCATATGGCATTACCCTTGCATTGTATGCGGGATTTGGAGGGGCAACCCTTGCTGTTTTGTGGCAGGGGATTTCAAGGACATTTCATATAAGTATAGGCATGGCATCTCTGATTGTAGCCATAATTATGATTGTGTTCTCATTTTTCTATGACAGATCACAGATACATATTGGTACGATTATTTATCAGCTTGTGTATAGCCTCTGTGTTGATTTGTTTGCAAATGCACATGTGTACAGTACGCATTTGTGGGTGAATGCACTGATTATGTTGCTGGGAGTCATGCTTTTTGCAGTCGGAACAGGAGTTTATGCGGCAGCTTCACTGGGACGTGGTTCTTACGAGGCATTAACCTTTTCTCTTGCGGAAAAGAACGGCTGGCAGGTAAAAGCAGTGCGGATGATACTGGATATTGTTATGGTACTTACCGGAGTTTTGCTGGGGGGAAAGTTTGGCATATGTACAATCGTAACGATCATTATCTCAGGACCGGTTATTCAGTTTACAGCATCAAAAACTAAAAAGTTATTAAAAAAATAAAGATGTGGATTTGGTGAAAATCGTCACCGGCGGGAGTATCCAGAAGCAGTCCGACGCCTGATCTATACGACAAACACCATCGAAGGATTTAACCGCCAGCTCCGAAAAGTCACAAAATCAAAAACTGTATTTCCATCGGATGACAGCCTGCTTGACATGCCTGGAAATTGCATTATAATACAAACAAGGACAGAGTCCCCCAAACGGCTCCGTCCTCGATAACTAATGACATATCTTATATCAGTTTTTTCTGTTTACACAAAACTTGAAACAGTCTCAATTACCGCTCTGTAGATTACAGCACAATTAAAAACTTTGTTTTCAATGTTACTAAGGATATCCGCATGACAGACATACCTACATGGAAACAGAAATTAGAACAGCAGTATATCAATCTTGCATTTGACCCTGCAGCAGCATTGAGTGATTTATCGAAGAAGGAGGCCTCCTATTTGAAAAAGAAAAAAGATGAAGTAACTATCCGTTCCAGTGCAGCAGAATACCTGACCTATGTTGCCTCTGTTGGTGGTCAGCAGGATAGTATTGAGATGCGCTATGAGGATGAGAATATATGGCTGACACAGAGATGATGAGCACATTGTATGACGTTGGTTTGCCAACGATAAATGAACATAGCAATATAATCTTCAAATGATTATTGCGGTTGGATTCAAGGTTAATAATGAGCGAGCAGTACAGTTTCGCAAGTGGGCCAATGGCATCGTGAAGGACTACGCCATCAAAGGTTGAGTCATGGATGATGAACGCCTGAAAAATGGTGGCTCTGTGCTCACAGTAGAATATTTCGACCATTTGCTTGAGCAGATTCGAGAAATCCGTCTCTCTGAGCGTAGATTTTATCAGAAGATAACAGATATCTATGCTACAGCTCTTGATTATGACCGAACAGCGAAAACAACAAAGCAATTTTTTGAAAAAGTGCAGAACAAGATGCACTATGCAGTTCACGGACATACAGCAGCGGAGTTGATTTACGAGCGAGCCGATGCAGATAAGCCACACATGGGATTAACTACATGGGCTGCAGCTCCGGAGGGCAAGATTGTAAAAAGTGATGTCAGCATTGCGAAGAATTATCTAACAGATAAGGAAATGTGTTCATTGGAGCGTATTGTATCTGCTTATTTGGATTTGGCAATGGAACGCTGCAGACATCAACCCTGACGGGTGCAAATATCAAAGAAATGGCAAAAGAAGGCTGTGATCTCAATGGAAACGGATATCCTTATCCATATGTGCTTCTGACCAAAGATGGAACCGATCTGGAGGACGAAAAAGAGTACACCGTTGTGATCTGTGGTTTCTCAAAAGGAATGGAAGACGAGCTGAATCAGCAGGATACCGGAATCGTCGGTCTTGATGCAGCAAAAGAATATCTGAAGAACGTAAAAGAAGTTTCATCCGGTACGCTGGATGACAGTCTGGTCAAAGAACAGAAAAAAAGACCATTATGTGTACGGATGTTGTGATCGAAGAAAATACGTATTACATGGTTTTAAAGAAGCTGGACGGATACGACTGGTCGATGCTGATGCTGGTGCCGACATCGGATCATTATGCGCAGATGTGCCTGCGGGTAGCGGATAATGGAATCGGTATGAGCAAAGAATTCCGGAACAGCAGCCACCCGCTGGCAAAGAAAATCCCGATTCTTGCGATGACAGCCAACGCATTTTCAGAAGATGTGCAGAATGCCTTCAAAGCGGGCATGAACGCACACATAGTAAAACCGGTGGATATGAAGGTACTGATAAAAACAGTGCGGAATCTTCAGACGGGCGCCGGAGCGGCAGGAACTTTAAATTGAAAAAATCCGGCAGAGTGTTTATAATGGATGGGAAAAACAAAACAGAAAGGCAATGCCGTTATGCGTAAAATTACAGAATTAAAAGAAAAACAGGAGATTGCGCTTGGAATATTACTGTATCTGGATGAAGTCTGCCGGAAACATCACCTGATCTATTTTGCAGCAGATGGAACGCTGCTTGGGCTGATCCGGCATCAGGGTTCATTCCGTGGGATGATGATGTGGATGTCTGGATGCGAGAGCGGATTATGAAAAACTGGAACAGATTGTAAACAGCGAAACGGATACACCGTACCGCGTCATGAATTTTCATAATACAAAGGGTTTCACACTGGCATACGGAAAGCTGGTACACACCGGAACGAGTCTTGTTGAGCACGTGGCAGGAGCTGTGGATACCGGTCTTTTCGTCGACATTTTCCCGTTTGACGGACTGCCGGAAAAAGATACACCGGAGTACGACCGTCACTGGAAAAAGCTGCTGTTTCTGGAAAGCCAGCGGATGAATGCATTCCGCACCTACCGTCAGACCTTAAAAGGAAACAAAGGAAGCTTCGCAAAATGGTGCAAATGGGCGCTCCGGAAATGCTATGGAAAAGAGCGGATTCTGCGCGAGATGGAAAAAGAGTGTAGAAAGTACCGCGCGGAGGACTCAAAGTGGGTGGCCTGCCAGTGCGGCGGTTACCGCAAGTCGGACGCGATTCCCAAAACAGCGATCGAAGAGATCGTGCGCCTTCCGTTTGAAGGCCATCTGATCAATGCCCCGGCGGGATACGAGACGTATCTTCACACCCTGTACGGCGATTACCATCAGCTTCCGCCGGAGGATCAGCGTCATCCTGCGCATGTGGGAGATGCCTACTGGCGTTAGAACAGAGAAAAAAGCAGATGAGAGGTAAGCAATGAGTAAAATACTGGTGCTGGGACGTACCATGGACATGGGCGGAACGGAAGTGGCCATGGCAGCGCTGCTGCAGAAACTGGTGGAGAAAAAAGAAGATGTAACGCTTCTTCTGGTCGAAAAAAGAGGCGTTCTGCTGGAGCGGATTCCGAAGGAAGTGGAAGTGCGCCAGATGATCTGGGACAAAAAGCCGCATCCGGCTTTGGAACGGATTGTGGGAAACGGGAGACACCGGCAGAACGGTCTTTCTATGCCAGAGGAATGGGCGTATTTCTGATGCGCGTCGTGTATGGAAAGAAACGGTATGGAAAACTGTATGAACGGATTCTGGAGTGTGTGGAGCCGGAAACAAAACAATACGATCTTGTTTTCGACTTTTTCGGATTCGGTGCGTTCACAACCGCATTCGGAGCCAGAAAGACGAATGCGCGGAAAAAAGCGGTCTGGTTCCACGGAGAAAATCTCTGGTGGCTGTTCCGGACCAGGGACTTTATTCCGGAGTATGATAAAATTTACTGCGTTTCCGAGCCTGTCCGGAAACAGGTCATTGCCCGTTTTCCGGAACTCGCGGACCGGACAGAGGTTCTGCTGAATTTCATTGACATCAAACAGGTGCAGAGACGGAGTGAGGAGCCGCTTAGCGATCCGCAGTACACAGGAGAGCTGAAATTTCTGACGGTGGGAAGAGCTTCGGAAGAAAAAGGATATGATATTGCGGTGCAGATTACGGCGGAGCTGAAAAAACGGGGACTTCGCTTCAAATGGTTCATCATCGGTGATGGAAGAGATCTGAACAAGCTGCGGACCATGGCAAAGGAATATCAGGTGGAGCAGGAAATTATTTTCCTCGGAATGCGCGAAAATCCTGCGCCGTACGTAAAATCCTGCGACCTGTATCTCCAGCCGTCCCGTCACGAAGGCTATCCGATTACGATTGTAGAGGCGAGAAGCCTGCAGAAGGTCATCATCGCTTCCGATATTCCGTCCATGCGCGAGCAGATCCGGGATGGGGAAAACGGATATCTCTGTCCGCTGGATGTGATGCAGTTTGCCGATAAAATCCAGAAAGTGCTGGCAGATCAGGAAGGACGCGATGCGGTCAGAAAGAAGCTACGGGAGGAACCCATTGATTTTTCAGCGGGATATGCGCAGATAGAAGCGTTTGCAAAAAAATAAAAGAGAAACAGCAAGAAAAAACGCCAGAACCGGCGATAAGATATTTCCGGTTCCGGCGTTTCTTTAGTCCTGGCGTCCCTGCTTGCTCTGCTGCTTGTTTTCATACATATATTTATCTGCTTTGTCAAACAGCGTGCGGAGCGTACATTCGTTGTAATCGGTGGAAAGTGCCAAGCGGTGGGAATAGCTGATGCGGAACTGGGTTCCGTAGCCGTTGAACTGTTCGACTTCGTTCTGAAGCTCTGTGAGGATTTCTGTGATGCTTTCGCGGGTTGCATCATAGATGACCGCCATAAATTCATCGCCGCCGTATCTTCCTACGAAATGCTTCGCGGGAATCGAGTTTCGCAGCAGCCGGGCAAAGTTCAGAATCAGCTGGTCGCCGATGGAGTGGCCGAGGCTGTCGTTGACGCGTTTCAGGTTGTTCATGTCAAAGACGATACAGGCAGTAGGAGTTTTGATGAATTCCACATTGTGGAACAGCTCTTCGCACTTGCTCTTGTTCGGCAGTCCCGTGTGAAGGTCGATGTAGGCTTTCTGTTCCAGCTGGCGGTTGGCATTGGAAACTTTGACTGCGGCAACCGTTTCATCTGCCATCTGGAAATACGTCTCGCTCATGTCTACCAGATCCGCCGTTCCGTTTTCTCCGGATCTGACCTTCTGAATTTCATTTTTCAGTTTATCCCAGTAGGCAATCTGGACATCCAGTTTTTTCTGATAATCTTTGTCGGAAAGAGTCACGAGATCGTAGTGGCCGTCCTCGTATTTCAGTCCGCTTAAGATATCGTCCAGGTAAGGTCTATCTCAAATCCGGAAAGATCCCAGACTTCAATACTCTTTTTTCCCTTCCTGAAGCTCCTTTTTCTCCCCTCGTTCCGCTGAAACATGCTTTCCGCATCCTGAAACAGAAGCCTTCTTTCATCTTTCAGACGGATTACCGTTTCTAAACCGCATTCCTTCAAAGTATTGATAAACGGGGCATTCAGGTACAGTGCATCCGCCATAATCACATCTGCGAAATGACCATGCCTTTTCTTTAAATGCCGGATGAGCTTTTCGCTCCTGTCAGTTCCCCTTCATCTTTTTCTGAACCATCTCTGGGTTTCAGCATTTCCTGCCCAAAGATCACATGCGGCGATTTTCCTACCGTCATACATACCACACTTCGATGAAAGTATTCTGTCTTCCTCGTCCCGTTCTTCCGGCTCAGGCAGTCTGGACAGGACTTTTTTGTACTGCTGAATAATTCCACCCCATCAATACCTGCCGCAACATATCCGCCTATGGTTCCTTCCCGAAATACGCGGTTGCGTTTCAGAACATCAATCGTCTGCGCGTGAATTTCCTCGATTTCTTTTGGATCAATCCGGGAAAGAAGATCCCTGACTGCATCAACTTTTGGGATTTTTCCACGGATACAGTTTTTCGGTCGTTTCTCCATGCTTTCCGGCGCTGAAAAATGGTGTGAAAACTTTCATACTGAAGCATCAGGAAAATCAGCACTGGCATAACGATATTAAACAACGGGATGGGTTTTCTTTTTCTTTCATCGGATAAACCCTTGATTTTTTGTGGAATTTTGTATACACTTTTCATATAAGTTAGCAGTTTCTTCAATGCTAATTTTTCATTAAGGACACCTTCTTTCGTATGTTTGTGGGGTAACATAATTATACAATAAAAGGTGTCCTTTTTGATTGTTTATTGCAGTAGTGGAAGAAACAAGAATCCCCCTGCTTTAGCTGTGGGGAGTGTCAAAGTCTACAATTGGAAGCGAGGTGAAGCATTTGGAAAAAGAAAAACAGAAAACAGAGAGAAAAGAACATATTCTGGTCTGTCTGTCATTTTCGCCGTCCAATGAAAAAATTATCCGGACTGCGGCACAGATGGCCCGGGCATTTGGTGCTAATTTTACAGCACTGTATGTGCAGACCGCGGAACCGGCAGAGAAAACGCCGGAGGATCAGGCAAGGCTGCAGAAGCATATCCGCCTGGCAGAACAGAGCGGGGCGGAGATTGTAACGACGCACAGCGAGGACATTGCCCTGCAGATTGCAGAATATGCGAGAATTTCCGAAGTAACGCGGATTGTCATTGGAAAAGCATGATGGATCAGGGATTTTTTCGAAAGAGAAGGGGATGGACCGAACGGCTGACCGATCTGGTGCCGGATTTGGAAATCCATATCATTCCGGATTCCAATATCATTACCATATATCTGGTCGGCGTTATGATGACGTCCATTCTGACCAGCGGTTATACCTGCAGCGTAATCAGTTCTGTGATCAGTGTAGTGCTGTTTAACTACTTCCTGACAGAACCGCGTCTGACACTGTACGCGTACGGTTCCGGTTATCCGGTGACCTTTGCCATCATGCTGGGCATTTCCATTCTGACAGGTACGCTTGCATCAAAATTAAAAGAGAATGCAAAGCTGTCTGCGCGGGATGCGTTCCGGACGAAAATTATTTTCAATACCAGCCAGCTTCTGCAGAAGGCAGAGGATGCGTCGGAGATTTTTGATATTACAGCGACAAAGCTTGTAAAACTGCTGGGAAGGGATCTGACGGCCGCACCGGCAGGGGCACAGGAGAGCAGAATTGTCCGCGGAACACTTTACAGCGCGCAGACAGGAGGAAAGACGGAAAAAATCTTTGACCCAAGGGAACAGGAAATCATTCAGTGGGTTCTCGACAGCCGGAAAAGAGGAGAAAAATGTCTGGATCGCGGTGGAGGACAACGGCCCCGGGATTCCAAAAGAGTCCAGAGAGCATGTGTTTGAGATGTTCTATTCCGGGAAAAATAAAGTAAGCGACAGCCGCAGAAGCCTTGGCCTTGGACTGGCACTCTGCCGTTCGATTGTAAATGCGCATGGCGGGGAGATAGCACTTTATGACTGCGATCCACAGGGCTGCTGCTTTTGGTTTAACCTGCCGCTCAGTGAGGTGAATTTGAATGAATAAGACATTAATTCTGGTTGTGGAAGATGATACGCCGGTTCACAACCTGATTACTACGACGTTAAAAACACACGATTATAAGTATATTTCTGCAAAGAACGGTGCGGGTGCCATTATGGAGGCATCCACACATAATCCCGACATTGTTCTGCTCGACCTTGGCCTGCCGGATATTGATGGCGTAGAGGTGATTGAAAAGATTCGAAGCTGGTCGAATATGCCGATTATCGTAATCAGTGCAAGAAGTGAGGACAGCGATAAAATCGAGGCATTGGACGCAGGAGCGGATGATTATCTGACGAAACCGTTTTCTGTGGAGGAACTGCTGGCCCGCCTTCGAGTCACACAGCGCCGTCTGTCCCAGATGCAGGCAGAAAATGGAGTCCAGTCGGCTGTCTTTGAAAACGGCGCACTGCGGATCGAGTACGCAGCGGGGTGCGCATATCTTGACGGAGAGGAACTTCATCTGACACCAATCGAATACAAGCTGCTCTGCCTGCTGTCGCAGAATGCAGGGAAGGTGCTGACGCATACGTTTATCACACAGAAAATCTGGGGAAGCAGCTGGGAGAACGATATCGCTTCCCTCCGTGTTTTCATGGCGACGCTTCGGAAAAAGCTGGAAAAGAACGGAGAGCAGACGCAGTATATCCAGACGCATATCGGGGTTGGCTACCGGATGCTGAAGGTAGAGTAAAAGAAGAAAAAATTTGACTTTACAGGCTAAATGATAGCATAAAGGACAGAGAACGCAGTTTGGGAGGACGAAAAAACGGATGATGAAAAACCTCGAAGTACTGGAGGAAATTAGAAAACAGGGAAAAAATCTGATCGAGACAAAACGGGATGAGTTTGTAAAGCAGAATCTTTTATCGGACGAGTTTATTCAGATGATGCAGAAGAACAAAAAGCCGTTCGAGCTTCTGATGTCGTATTATCAGTGCGCCATTATGGAAATCGAGACAAAGTTCCGGGTGCTGAATCAGGAATACTCGCTTTCCTATGACCAGAACCCGATCGAAGGAATCAAAACAAGGGTCAAATCGTATGAGAGCATTATGCGGAAAATCCGCGTGAAAGACATCCCGGTCACACTGGAGTCTATCGAGGAAAATATCCGCGATATCGCCGGTGTGCGCGTGATCTGTTCTTTTCCAAGCGATATTTATAAGCTGGCAGACAGTTTTCTGAAACAGGATGACATTACGCTGATTGAGCGGAAGGACTATATTCAGCATCCGAAGGAGAGCGGCTACCGCAGTCTTCATCTGATCGTTCAGGTGCCGATCTTTTTACAGGATACAAAGAAACTGGTTTACGTGGAAGTACAGTTCCGTACGATCGCGATGGATTTCTGGGCGAGTCTGGAGCACAAGATGCGCTACAAGAAAAATATTCCCGAAAATCATGTCAAATATCTGCAGGATGAACTCTACGACTGCGCAAGACAGAGCGCGGAGCTGGATAACCGTATGCAGAATATCCGGAATCTGATTGCAGAGGAAGCAGAAGAGGAAGACCACTGCACTTTGTAACGCTGCCGATGCGATGACGGATTTGAAACAAGGAGGATGCAAAATGAAACAGTGTATGGATGCAGATAATCTTCACCGCCGCCTGAAAAAGATCATCGGTCGGGTGCAGGCGATCGACCGTATGGGTGGATGAGGATGTGCCGTGCGAGGATATCCTGGCGCAGATCAATGCGGTAAAATCGGCACTTCATAAAGTAGGACAAGTTGTCCTCGAGGGCCATATCCAGCACTGCGTGCGCGACGGCATCGAGCACGGAGATGCGGATCAGACGATTGCACAGTTTACGAAGGCTGTGGAGCGGTTTGCAAATATGAAATAAAAATAAGAAGATAAGATGAAAAGAGAACTTCCGGCAGGAGCAGAAAAAAGATGCTTCGTCGGAAGTTCTTTTTGTTTTTCTGATTTTGAAAAACTCCTCTTGACAACCAATACCCCTATAGGTATACAAGGAGGAAATAGTGTGAAAAAGTTAGAGGAGTTTCTCGAGTGGGGAGGAACGAAGAAGGACATCACGCTGCATGCGCCGACAAGAGCAAAAAGCTTTTCGTCTTCCTTGTGTAAATCGATCATGGTAAAAATCCTCCCAAAAACAAAATAGAAATAAGTCGTTGTATCCTGTTTCTATCGTACCGGATTTTGCAGAAAAGACAAGTGCGTACCTGAAAGTGACATGGTTTCCAAAAGATACTAATGGACTTCGAAATTAAAGAATCAGCTCCTGTTCCCGGAACAGTGCGTCGACCGCCTCTTCATACTCGGCAAGCCGGTTCGCCTTTTTGATCTTTTTCAGATATTTCTGTGGATTGGTAAACGACATTCCAAGATAAATCCAAAGTGCTTTTAATTTGAACAGCACATTTTTATCCCCGGAAATCACACGCGCATAACCGGCGCAGAGATCCTCACAGAACGCGTGCAGCAGCTCTTTATCGGGAGCAGAGGCTTCGCCGCCTGCCGGATCTGCACTGCGCAGCATCCCAATCAGCCACGGATTCTGCAGTACCCCGCGTCCGAGCATCACCTTCTCCGTGTCCGGAAACTCACGGCAGAGATTCTGAAAATCATCGGGTGAGAAAATGTCACCGTTGTAGCAGAGCGAGCAGCGGCTCGTCTCATACGCTGTCCGGTAGCACTCCATGCGCGGTGTGTATTTGTAAAAATCCTTCTGAATCCGCGGATGAATGATCAGTTCCTCGAGCGGATATTTGTCGTAAACCGTAAGCAGATCCTCCCACTCGTCGGTATCCGTTGTGCCAAGCCGCGTTTTGATCGAGATGCGGCAGTCGCACGACGAAAAAAATCTCATCGAGAAACGCGTCGAGCGTATTCGGCCACGCGAGCAGCCCGGAGCCGCGCCGCTTGGCGACAACCGTGCCGGACGGGCATCCGAGGTTCAGATTGACGGTATCGTAACCGTACTCCCTCAGCTCCTTTGTCAGGGACAGAAAATCCTCCGCCTGATTAGTGAGAATCTGCGGAATCACCGTCATCCCTTCGTTGTGCTCCGGGAGAATATCGTTCCGTTCGCGGGAACTCATTTTTTTATTTGTAATAAACGGCGTGAAATAACGGTCCGCCGCCGGAAAATATTTGTGGTAAGCATTCCGGTACACATACCCGGTCAGTCCTTCCATCGGGGCGAGATAAAACTGCATGATGATAAAATCCTTTCGAAAAATAGTCAGGGAGCTGCAGAAAATGACTGCATTTCCCAATATCCAAAAGTGTACCACAAAACCATGGAAAACGACAGAAAAAGTTCCTACAGAAAGTGCAGTCAGACACCGAGAAGCACGGAAATACAAAATATACTAAAATAGTGGGAAAAATAGAGAAAAAATACAGAAAAGGTCTTGACTTTAAAGTGTACTTGAATGATACACTGATTCCAGAAGGAAACATAAGGGAGGACTTTCAAGATGGAAAAAGTAAAAAAAGTAACCCTTTCCGGCATGCTCTTTGCGATCGGCCTGATCCTGCCGTTCTTCATCGGCCAGATCCCGGCAGTTGGAAAATGCTCCTGCCGATGCACATCCCGGTGCTGATTCTGCGGCCTGATCCTCGGCTGGCAGTACGGACTTGCCGTCGGCTTTCTGCTGCCGCTTGTGAGAAGCGTCCTGTTCGGCATGCCGGTGCTCTATCCTAATGCAATTGCCATGGCATTTGAGATGGGCATCTACGGACTCGTCGCCGGATGGCTTTACAGCCACGCAAAATGGCAGCGGACGAAAGAACAGTACGAGGAGCCGGGCGGAAATGTCGATTACAAGCGGTTCGAACAGGAAGTCCTTGTGCCGCTCAAAAAGGGCGAAACGGTGTTCTACCGCCCCTATTATCCGCCGAAATGGAGCTTCCTTGAGACAGCAGAAATCGCGCCGTGCCGCGTCAATATCGTGGAGGGAACGTACTCCTGCCATGAACGGCTGGAAGCATACTACGATCTGAAGGTCTTCCTCACGATCGATCCGGTCGAGCAGATCCAGAGAATTGAAAAGCGGAACGGGAGTGAAAAGGCGGTGGAATTTCAGAAGAAATGGATTCCGCTCGAGGAGCTGTATTTTGAAAAATGCCGCACCAGAAGCCGGTGCGGCGTCTGTTTTACAATGTGTGATGAGATGTAGAAAAAATCCGATACAGAATCTTTTTTGAGGGGTCCTCAAAGATTTCTGTACCGGATTTTTCTAATTCTGCATATGAATCTGCTCGCCCGTCACCGGCGCAAAGCAGCGAAGCGTTTCGCCATCAAGATTCTCGCGGTGCATATCAACCGCAGAAATCTGATGATTGTCATACGTCGTATAATAGTAAATTCCCTGCGTCGCATTGCAGCAGGAAGTATAGAGCGTGATCTCATACTTTCCGTCCGCCACCTCGCAGCATCCTCTCTGCTGGTCAACAGAATTTAAAATATGGAAAAACTGGCTGACACTCTCCGCTTCGCTGTTTCCCGAGATCGAGTTCTGCTTTACAAACGCCACGCGTGCAAAGCGGGAAGCAGAAGAGAGGTCACCCGGCAGTCCGAGGCCACCCATGCCGCGGCTGTACGTAGAAAGATCGAGCTGGTTGGAAAACGTGTTGGCCGGCTGTTTCGGTGACAGATGCAGGTAATTGTTCAGTGAGAACATCTGCATTGGAAACGGCGGATTGTTTGTCAGAACGCCGACCGGATTGTCGTAGACATGCAGACCGTCCGCCGTGGATTCCACGGTGATGGCACCCGATGCATCTGCGATGATCCAGTGAAGCTGTGCGAGCGGAAGATTCTTTTTAAAAGGTGTGCTGATGAGATTGATACGGGAGAGGGATTCTTTTGCTTCCGCAAGCGAAGCACATGTACCGAGAATCCACGGGATCAGCTCGAACTGCGCGATATTGTCTTTCTCCGGTTTCGGATCGAAATAAACGGCATTTCCTACAAAATTAAGGCCGGCGATACCAAGCCCCTTTTCATTGAACGCCTCATAATAGAGCGGGTAATCATCATCACACACGCCATGCCGATCATTGCATAGTGATGGGAAAGGGACGGCATATGAAGAAAGGAAAACGGGTAATTGCGAGGTGTAACGGTGATCTGGTCGCCATAGGAAAATTCATAATCGAGTGTGCGACCCATATAAAAGTCGCGTGTTTGATAGGTTGCTGCTGTACACATAGAAAAACTCCTTTCGATGGACGGGTTGTCATTGCTGTAAGGTATCATAGCACAGAAGCGGAGGAACGAACAGGAGAAAAATATGAAAAAAGTATAAAAAAGGATCCTGTCAGGCAGGATCCTTCAGAGTGGAGACAAAACCCTGCTTTTGCAGGGTTTGCTATGGGTGTTTTTTGAGGGATGATTGCTCAGATACGCTCCGGGTCGCTGACCGGTACCTGTTTCGAAGCAGCAGATCAGACATAGATGCTGTGATTTGAAAGGATGCTGCAGGAAGAGGTGGAATTACGCAAGATGCTTCCGGAAGTGTTCTATGACAGCAACGGATTCTGCACTGACAGGTTTCGGAACAGCGGACGGTTTTGCAAGAAAATAGCCCTGCAGGAGATCAACATCCAGTTCCAGTACCTTCAAAAGTTCAGCTGGAGTTTCCAGACCCTCGGCAATGATTTTCATGCCTCTTTGATGTGCATAGGAAACAATATTTTCTACGATCTGCTGCTTGTCCGGATCGGAGTCGATATCGCGGATGATGGAAAGATCCAGCTTGATATACGCCGGTGCAAGCTCCAGAAGCGTTTTTTCATTGCTGTAGCCGCTGCCGTAGTCATCCAGGGCAAATACACCGGAAAATCCCGGCATCTCACGTTTTTTCAGCAGAGCTGTAAGATCCGGTGAATCCTCCTCTGTGATCTCGATGACAATCCGATCCTGAAGAAAGCTGTATTGTTCGACGTAAGCCACCGCCTCATCGTGATTCATGTATTGGCTTGCAATCGAATTGACAAAGAGAAGCTCATCACCGCGTATCTGATGGGTGGAGAGGAATGTGGCATAGGATTTTGCAGAGAGAAACATAGTCAGACGTTCTATTTCATGCAGCACTCTTCCTCGTGAGCCAGCTGCAGGATCTGATCAGGACGAGTAAGTGCCGGGAGATTTCCGCGCATCAGCGCCTCGTAGGCGTAGATACTGCCGTCCGCAGCGGAAACAATTGGCTGAAAGTAATAGGTAAACAGCTCTTCATTCAACATTTTATGGAACAGGCGGCGCATCTCGGTTTCCTTTGCGTTTTTTGTAAAAAGCTCCAGATCGAATTCGGTAATGTACCCTTTTTCTGCTTTCTTTACCTGGTACATTGCGAAATCCGCATATTTTTTCAGCGTAGACAGATCTGTACTGTTTTCCGGATACCAGGAAACTCCGCCGGAAAGGCGAAGGGGCAGTTTACGACCACTTGGCAGCTCCAGGGCTGTATTTGAAACCGCAAGGGAAAGATTCTGCAGAAGTGCTCGAATTTCTTCCTGCGATTGGTAGCCGTAGAACAGAAGATTAAATTCATCGCCGGAAATACCGGGTGGAAAGCTCGGAAACATCTTCAGATGGGAGGTTGAGCATGGAAAAAAAGTTCTTTGTGACATAGACCGTGTTGAGATCAAAACGCATCTCATAGCCACCCAGTTCAATACTTGCCATTTCCATGATACGCAGGAATTTTGTGGAGGTTGTCAGAATAATGTGGATACTGCCGTCATCGGAAAAGTCACCTTCTTCCAGGTAATTGGGAAGATAGGCAGCCTTTTCTTTCTCTGTAAGATAAGGGGAAAGATCAACGACCTGTCCCATCTGCTCAAGCGTATAGGCGGTATCGGCGTAGGCGGAAAAAATATTTGGCATGGCAAGGGCACCAACCCTTCCTTTGGCGGCATCGAGAACATTTTTTTCCAGGTCATTGATGCTGCCCTGACTGGAGGCTTCGACCGTAATATGCTCTTTTTTTCCGATCGTTGTATTGAATTCCTCAACAAGACGTTCAAAGGAAGCTAACTGATCTCCGTTGTAATACGTCCATACGGTCAGCGTAACGGGTTTGTCGGAGGAGCGGCATCCGCCAAGAAGCGATACAGCGAGAACAGAACTCAAAAGAACGGTTGTGACTTGATTTAAAAAAAATTATAACATAAAGGAACAGGAGCCGCAATCGAAATTAAGCCGTGGAACAGAAAAGTTGTTACAGTTCACTGGTTCCCAGCGAACTGTAACATTCGCAGCCCTCATTTAAAGTTTTGCTTCGCAAAAGGAGGGCTGCTCACGCCTGAATCACTTTCTTACGCAGCGAAACAGCAAGTGTTTCACTGCTGAGTGAACAGTAACGAAAAGTTACCTGTTGTTTGCCGGGTACCGGTGAAGTGTAATGCAGCAGGAAAGAATCCGGTAAAGGAAAAAAGCTCCGCCGGAAAAAAGGTGGTATTTCCGGTGGAGCTCTGTGAAGGAGTGATTTAGGATTTTACTGATGATAATAAGAGAGGAAGTCGGTGATTTTTCCGACCGCATCCTTTAAGACTTCAATTCGCGGCAGGTAAACAACGCGGAAGTGATCCGGCTGACCCCAGTTGAAGCCGCCGCCGTGGACAATCAGAAGCTTCTTGTCGCGCAGCAGATCGAGAGCAAATTTTTCATCGTTTGTAATATTGAATTTTTTCGTGTCAATTTTCGGGAACATGTAGAATGCAGCTTTTGGTTTGACTGCGGTGATACCCGGAATATCGCAGAATGCCTTGTAAACGTATTCACGCTGCTCGTAAATCCGTCCGCCCGGAATGATGTAGTCGTTGACACTCTGGTGGCCGCCAAGAGCGGTCTGGACAACGGACTGTGCCGGAACATTGGAGCAGAGACGCATGTTGGAGAGCATTTTGAGCCCTTCAATATAGTCTTTGCGATAGCTTTATTTCCACTTAAGATCATCCAGCCGATACGGAAGCCTGCGATCATGTGTGATTTGGAAAGACCACTGAAGGTGACACAGAACAGATCCGGTGCGAGGGATGCAATGGAAACATGCTCAAGACCGTCCATGACGAGCCGGTCATAAATTTCATCGGAAAAGATGATCAGCTGATGTTCTCTGGCAAGCTCGACAATCTGCTGCAGTACCTCTTTCGGATAGAGTGCACCGGTCGGGTTATTCGGATTGATGATAACAATCGCTTTTGTGCGGTCGGTGATCTTCTTTCGCATATCATCAATGTCTGGATACCATTCGGACTGTTCGTCGCAGATGTAGTGGACGGCTTTTCCGCCGGCCAGCGTTGCGCAGGCAGTCCAGAGAGGGTAATCCGGGGATGGGATGAGGATTTCATCCCCGTCATCCAGAAGAGCGGACATACAGAGGTTGATCAGCTCACTGACGCCGTTTCCTGTATAAATATCATCGATAGAAACATTTGGCAGTTTTTTTAACTGTGCGTATTGCATGATTGCTTTTCTTGCGGAGAAAAGTCCCTGGGAAGGAGAGTAACCCTCGCAGTCGGTAAGCTGATGGCTCATGTCGTAGATGACCTCATCAGGAGTACGGAAGCCAAATGGAGCCGGATTTCCAATGTTCAGTTTCAGAACCTGTGTGCCGCACGCTTCCATACGGTTTGCTTCTTCTACGACAGGTCCGCGGACATCATATAAGACATTGTCGAGTTTCGATGATTTTTTAAATTCTCGCATAGGGGAACCTCCTGTTTTTGTCTGGGAAAGGGAAGCGGCAGATGGATCAGAAAAGGATTCTGCCGGATCGGAAACCGTATCTGCCGTATAGTTTACTGTGGAATCTTTTGCAAGCAGCCAGTCGGGATCGACCTGGAGCACATCGGCCAGAAAGTGAAGAATGTCGGAGCGCGGAACCGTTTTTCCGCTGACATACTGGCTGACATGGCTTTTTCCAAGCTTCACACCGCGCCGCTGGGCCGCTCGGATCAAATCGACCTGCTTGAACTGTTTCGCCTGCATGGCCAGTTTCAGACGGTCGGAAAAGGTTTCATTTGTCATAGAAAATCTCCTTAAAATAGAATGCAAAATAAAGAAAGTTCAAAACTGTGCTTATTGTAGCATGAGTGAAAAGAAAGTTCAATAGAAAAGCTGAAATTTGTAAAAAATATTGAAAAGTTCAAAATAGAAGAAAAATAAGTTCAATTATAATATTTGTCTATTCTGTACAGGTAAAGCGTTAAACCTTGCGCATTTTGCAAATTGACAAACGATGAGATTTCAGTAGAATAAAAAAACAGGATGCTATGCGTTTCTGTTGGGATCCGCCAATAGAAACGGGAGAGAAAGGAAGGAAAATGTATGGGGGAAGGTCATAAAAAATTGAATATTTCTGACTGTATGGGACTTGCGATCGGACAGATCATCGGTTCAGGCATCATGGTACTGACGGGAATCGTCATCGGTCTGACAGGACACGGCATTGCCGCAGCGTTTATTTTAGGCGCCGTGCTTGCCATTATCACCTGTGTACCGTTTATTATCCTGACGTCCGCAATCCCGTCATCAGGCGCCGGCTTTACTTACATCCGACGATTGATGGGTGAAAAAGCCGGCTTTATGTACATTGCGATGTTTGTCTTAAGCCAGGTTCTGATCGCAACGTACGCGAAAGGCTTTGCAAGCTATTTCTGCTCGATTTTTCCGCAGTTTGGCGAGTCGGCTGTCGCAATGGCAGCACTTGTTATCTGCACCGCCATCAATCTTATCGGACTGAAATCGAGCGCACTGGTGCAAAAGGGCATGGTTGTGCTGCTGCTTTTGAGCCTGTTCTTATTTATTGTATTCGGACTGCCCAAAGTAAGCTGGGATGCTCTGAAACCGACGGTATCCAACCTGATGCCGAACGGTCCGAAGAACTTTTTCACAGGTGTAGCACTTTTGAGTTTTGCGTGCGGAGGCGCAAAATTCGTTGCGGAGAACGGTGATGATATCGTGGAGCCGTCCCGCACGATTCCAAAGGTTATCGTGCTTTCCACGAGTATCGTTGCTGTATTCTACGTGCTGATTGGTATCGTGGCAGGCGGCGTGCTTCCGGTCGAAACGGTCGCATTTCAGAACCTGACGCTTGTCGCGCAGGAGATTTTTCCAACCTGGCTGTACCTGTTCTTCGTGTTCGGCGGTGCTGTATTTGCATTGCTCACCACCCTGAATGGAACCTTGAGCTGGGTGACGCGAGGACTGCAGGCGGCCGCAAAACAGGGCTGGCTGCCGGAAAAACTGCGGAGGAGAATAAAAACGGTGTTCCGGTGATCCTTCTGATGGTCTTTTTCCTGATGGGCGCTATTCCGATCCTTACGGGAATGGATCTGACATTGATTTCAAACATGGGTGTCGGAACCGATATGGTGACGGAGTTTATGGTGCTGCTGGCCTGCTGGCGTCTGCCGGATATTTTCCCGGAAGAGTATCAGAAGTCTGCGTTTTGTATGAAAAAGCGGACACTTCACATTCTGCTGTTTTTCATCGGCATTCTGATGATCGGAACCTCGTATGTCAATCTGTCGGATCTTACCGTTCCAGCGGCGATCGCATGCGGCATCTATATTCTGGTGATGTTTGTTTACACGCAGGTCCGATATCCGTATGTGAAGGCAAAACAGGAAAAGAAAGAAAACAAATAAAGAAGAAAAATGGAGAAGAAACATGAGGGCAACAACAAAAGAGCAGGGCTTTTACAGCCAGATTTTTAAGCTGGTTCTGCCGATTGTGATTCAGAATCTTTTAAGCGCGGCAGTCAACTCTGCCGATGTCGTGATGCTGAACTACGTGGGACAGTCCGCTATTTCCGCGGTATCCCTGGCATCCAACTATGCAAATGTATTATTTATGGTTTATTACGGACTGGGAACAGGAGCAACACTTCTGTGTGCCCAGTACTTTGGAAAGGGCAATATGCGCGCAATTCAGACTGTCGAGGGAATCGCACTTCGATTCTCCGTCATCATCTCCGTTGTTGTGGCAGGAATTGCTTTTACCATGCCACAGATGATGATGCGTCTGTTTACAGATAATGCGGAACTGATCCGGATCGGTGCTTCGTATCTACGCGTCATGGGTGTGACCTACCTGTGTTGGGGCATCACGGAGATCTATCTTGCGGTACTTCGAAGCCTCGGCCGTGTGACGATCAGCATGGCGATGAATATGATGGCATTCGCACTGAACGTATTTTTCAACGCATGCTTCATTTTTGGCCTCTTCGGATTTCCGAAGCTTGGAGCGACCGGTGTTGCAATCGCAACGGCGATGTCGCGTGTCATTGAACTGATCGGCTGTGTGATTGTGTCGATCATGAGTAAGGATATCAAGCTCGATCTGCGGTACATGTTCATCCGCAACAAGCTGCTGTTTTCCGATTTTGTGAAGCTGTCACTTCCGGCGCTTGGAAATGATCTTTCCTGGGGCGTTGCATTTTCGATGTATTCTGTGATCCTGGGCCATCTGGGAAGCGATGCGGTAGCGGCAAACTCGCTCGTTGTCGTTGTAAGAAATATCGGAACTGTGCTGTGCTTTGGTGTGGCAAGTGCGGGCGGTATTCTGCTTGGAAATGTTATGGGAGAAGGAAATCTGGAAAAGGCGAAGGAATATGCGTCTAAACTGCTGAAGCTGACGGTTGTTACCGGAGCTGTGGGCGGACTGGTTGTACTGGGTATCACGCCGTTTGTACTGAAGTTTGCTTCTTTAAATGAGACCGCGATGCATTATCTGAAATATATGCTGCTGATTAACACCTATTATATTATGGGGACGGCCGTCAATACAACGCTGATTGCCGGAGTATTCCGTGCCGGAGGTGACACAAAGTTCGGATTGATCTGTGATACCATTGATATGTGGTGTTACGCAGTGCCGCTTGGATTTATTGCAGCGTTTGTCTTCAAGCTTCCGGTTCTCTGGGTTTATTTCCTGCTGTGCACAGATGAGTTTGTAAAATGGCCGTGGGTTCTGAAACGGTATAAGAGCGGACTGTGGGCAAAAAACATTACGCGGGATCATCTGTTTGAGGATGAAGAAAAAGAATAGATGATATAGAAAAAAGACATCTGCAGAGGTGAAAAATCACTTCGTCAGATGTCTTTTTTTCGTGTTTTTCAAACATGCTCTAGAGAACGGTATATCCTTGCTCTTTAAGCTTGCTTCTGTCTCGTACACATCCGGTACATGGAACACCATGATCGGGCAGCCGGACTCGCGGTTGAAAGAGAGATAGATATAGTCAATGTCGATATTTGTCTCAAGCAGTGTTTTCAGAAGGGAATTTAAGTTACCCGGCTGATCAACTACCTCGACACCGAGTACATCCGTCTGGCGTGTCATGTAACCGGCAGCCTGAAGCGCCTGCTCTGCTTTATCCGGATCGGAAACGATCATGCGGACAATGCCGTACTCTGCGCTGTCATTGTTGACGGAACCTAAAATGTTGACGTCATTTTCAAACAGAATCTGTGTGATCTGCTGCATCGTGCCTTTTTTATTTTCTGCGAAAATAGAAAGTTGTTTTAACATAATTGGGGCCTCCTAAAATTGATTTCTGATTCCATTATACTGCCAAAATCAAACGCGTCAACGAATTTTGTGAAAGAAGACGAAAAAGGTGGAAAAGCGTATCGTTTACAGAAAATCAATAGAATAAAGCATCAATATAAAAATAA
>ENA-OQHA01000338-OQHA01000338.1-human-gut-metagenome-genome-assembly--contig:-NODE-338-length-24753-cov-2.392877_pt1 | contig 24753 bp, 25 predicted proteins | sample MGYA00242558_ERZ504707 | MGnify/ENA primary metagenome ERZ504707 (study PRJEB26092, sample SAMD00036197) | human gut metagenome | host: Homo sapiens | study: EMG produced TPA metagenomics assembly of...
TCAAATCAAGAAAGTCGTGCGGGTTGCATATTCCACACCGGTTACATATTGTTTGAATCCGGGTGCAACTCCACCACTAATCTGATTAAAATCATTTACTGCTCCTTGCCTGGAAACTCCGGTCTTGATGATATAAATCCGGTCTATATCTTTATAAAAGCTATCATACGCGGATTCAAAGCATACTTTGGCAATCAAGACACAGCCAATTGCCAGACCGACCCCCAGCGAGAAGACTTTCAATATCCAGTTTCTCTTCTTCATAACTCAAATCTTTTACAGTTCATTTCTGACATCACTGACAATCTGCCCGTCAAACAGATTGATTGTACGCTGAGCCACCGAGGCATCCTTCTGTGAGTGAGTTACCATCACAATGGTCGTTCCTTCCGAATTCAGTTCCGTCAGCAAATCCATAACTTCCTTACCGTTTCTGGAATCAAGATTACCGGTAGGTTCATCGGCCAGTACAAGTTTGGGATTTGAAACGACGGCACGCGCAATTGCCACACGCTGCTGCTGACCACCGGACAGCTGTTGAGGGAAATGCTGGGCACGGTGACTGATATTCATCCGCTTCAGGATTTCCGTAACCCGCCGCTTCCGTTCGCCGGCTCCTATATTCAGATATTTCAGGGGAAGCTCCACATTCTCAAACACGTTCAGTTCATCAATCAGATTAAAAACTCTGGAACACAAACCGATGTTTCCTTTACGGAATCGGGTACGGTCCCGTTCCTTCAACTTAGCCACTTCCTGTCCCATCAGTTCATAACTTCCGCCCGAAGGATTGTCAAGCAGTCCCAGAATATTCAGCAAAGTAGACTTGCCACACCCGGAAGGTCCCATGATGGCTACAAATTCACCTTCCTTGATTTCGAAGGACACACCGTTCAATGCTGTTGTTTCAATTTCTTCTGTACGGAAAATTTTACTAAGATCTGTTACTTTAATCATAATTGTCATTCCATTTATTCGTTTTACATTTTCCCATTCCTTTTTTATCGTTTCAATATCAGGCAATCATTGTCTCCCAAATTATCATAACCGGAAGTAATCACCTCCTCACCCGGCTCAAGCCTTCCAGTACCTCGTAATACTGAGGATTTTGCCTTCCGATACGGATTTCCCTCTTATAGGCTTTCGAGCCATCTTCGGTTACGACATAAATCCAGCGCCCACCGGTTTTCTGATAAAAAGTGCCCCGGGGAATCATTACCGCTTCCTCCGGCTGTCCTAACTGCAAGTTCAGGCTGTACGTCTGTCCGGTACGGATATTTTCCGGAAGTGTACCGTCGAATTTGAAATCGGCCTTGAATTTACCGTCTCTCACCTCCGGATAGACTTTCCGGATCACTGCCTGATATGATTCATCCTGACGTTCAAACTGAGCCTCCAGTCCGGGCATTACCCGGTCGATGTAATGTTCATCAATCTGAGCCTCGATTTTATAACTACTCAGGTTATTGATCTGTCCGATCTTCATGCCGGAAGAAACGGACTGCCCCAGAACGACATCCAGCAGTCCCAGCTCGCCGTCGATGGGTGCCGTAAGAATCAGATGTTCCTTGCGACGGCGTATCATCTGCATATTCACCCGCATGTTACTCAGACTTTCCTGCATCTGCTTCACCTGAATATTCCGGTACAGACTGTCCTGAACGGCCCGGTTCTTCACCAGTTCCAGCCGCTTTTCGCCAGATCATAGTCCTCTTCTGCCCGCAGATATTCTTCTCTGGCAATCAGCTCTTCCTGATAAAGCTGCTTCTGGCTTCATAGGCCCGGCGGTTTCGCTTGACATCTGTTTCCAGCTGCAACATTTCCTGATGTACACTCAGTTTTTCCTGCTCCATGGAAATCAGCGTATTCCGCAACAGGTTTTCCTTCTCGGCCAGATCTGCTTCCGAGTTCAGAATCTGCATATCCAGATTTTCGTTCTTCAGCTCCAGGATCTTATCGCCAGCTTTAACCTGCGCTCCTTCTTCCAGAAAATCTCATGTACGACTCCCGACTCCAGCGGACTGACCTGAATGGTCGTCATCGGCTGTACCTGCCCGCTCACCCGGATATAATCGTTGAACTCACCCGAAATCACTTCACTGACCGTAAGCGTATCAGCATTGACCCGAAAGGTACGCAAGTCGCTCCGCAACAGGAGATAAGCTACGAAGACAACCACCAGTCCCCCAGCCAGTAAGGAAGTTTCTTTTTACTGAACAATTGTGCTATTCCTTTTTTGATTCTATTTTCCGATCCATAAGTATCTGTGTTTTATTGATTCAAATAACTGATTCCCTGATAATACTTGACTACGCTGCTTTTCAGCAGATACTGGAAACGGGCATTCAGCAGTTCTGCCTGTGCATTCAGATAATCATTCAGGACTGTCCGGAATTCTATCGGAGAAATCAGTCCCTGCATCAGCTTTTTCTCATTCAGGCGATAGGCCTCTTCCTGTACCATCGAGCGTTTCTCTGCCTGAAAGAATGCAGCCAGAGCTCCCTGACTGTCCTGTGCAGCCCGGGTTACTTCCGACTCAATATCGTGTAAGTCTGTTCATACTCGGCCTGCATACGCCGCAGACCGTTCTTCTTTTTAGACAGGCTGGAGAAACGGGAAAGCCGGTCGTACAAAGGAAACGACAAACTCAACTGAACATATTCACCTCCGTTGTTCCGGAATTGGGAAGTAAAAGGAACTGCTGTATAATCCGTCCGCCCGGGATAAGTATAATAGCTGGTCGACCATCCCCCGCTCAGTGACAGAGAAGGAAGAAACTGCCAGCGGGCTGTTTTCAGTTCATAACGGGCCTGCTCCATCTTTCCTTTGGCAATGCGGGCTGAAGGATGATTCTCACGGGCAAATCCGGCTATTTCCGCCACCGACTCCAGCAGTTATCTGTTCCGGTAAACGGTTCCTTTACTGCCGACATATCTACAGCCAGTGTATCTTCCATCGGCCAGAGCATCAGAGCTTTCAGGGAAAGCAAGGCATCTTCCCGCTGGTTCATGGAATTGATCAGCTGATATTCCCGGTCAGCCAGATCCGCTTCCATCTGCACCACATCGGCACGTCCCTTCTGTCCGAGCTCCAGTTTTCTCCTTACCAGAGTTACGTTTTCACGGGCTTCCTCTATCCGTGATTTCATTACAGCTACCATCTGGGAATGGAACAATACATTATAGTAAGCTTCCATCACAGCCAGACAGATTTCATCCTCAACTTTCTGTTCTTCGGAAATCCCCATCTTCACAGCAATGTTGGAAATCCGGATGTTGTTCAAGGCAGAAAAGCCATCAAACAAAGTAATGCTTCCACTGACCGAATAACCATTGTTAAAGGAAGTGCTGCTGATGTAAGTATTTGTTTCCGGATCGACTGCACGCCCGAAGTTACTGTAAGCATAAGTTCCCGCAGAAACGGTCGGAGTAAAAGCCTTCAGAATTGCATCCCTTCTTTCAATCAGCGCATCGGCATAAGAAGCGTCCTGTATGATTTTCTTCGTGGAATGTGCCACTGCATATTCCATGCAGGCATGCAGTGACAAAGGTTCCTGTGCCATCACTGCCGCACTCAGCCCCATTCCTATTGTCCAAATCATTATTTTTCTTTTCATCATATGTCCATTTTCTACCTTACAGAAAAACAACGACCGTGCCAGAAATATAATCTGCTGATCATCGGAAGATATAATTTCTGGCACGGTCTGCAAGTGTAACGAAACTTTACAGTTGTGTAAAATAGATTAACGGATCATCATCCAACAGGCCCAATAATCTGACAGGAAACCGGAGAACAAATGAAAGGCCTCGGACTTTTTTAAAAACGTCGGGACGTTTTAAGCAAAAGAATTCGGGCTTTTAATGAAAACGCCGAAACGTTTTTTCAAAGCCCGAAACATATTAGCCGACAATGATATGGGGAACAAATTCTGAAAGATTATCCGTTACCTCGGAACGGTTTTCGCGAATACCGATTCCCGCCGGCTCGCCCCCCACAATCCAGGAACCGATCACCGGATAACGGCCTGATAGACGGTCGGTTCCACATATTGCTGATAAACATAAGCTCCTGTATTGTATTCCCCTTCCGTCTCCGGCAAGCGGATCCGCTCTTCCCAATCGTGAATCTCCAGCATACTTACATTATGTCCTTCGCGTGAAAAGACAGGCTTCTTGCAATATAAGCCAGACTGGGGACGGGACAGGTAACAAGGCAGCACATAGGGAGAATCGGGAAACAGTTCGAACAGGGTACAAAGAATAGCCTTATTTGACATGACCAGCTTCCAGACAGGTTCAACCCACGTTACGTCAGCCAGACATCCGGCAGGACTTTCATCGGCCATCCATTCCCAGGGATACAATTTAAAGCAACGCTTCACTACATCTCCGCTGGGATCATGAAAAATGCCGTCTTGCAGGTCCAGATCATTCATATCGAGTACACGGGTCGAAAAGCCCGCTTCCATGGCCGTACTGGCCAGATATTGCAGCGTGCCCGTATCTTCTGAGTTATCCAGCACACCGGCAAAATGTATCGCTCCTCCTTCCGGGAAAATATCCTTCCACGATTGCACCAGTCCTTCGTGAATGCCGTTGTACTGGTCATACTGCGGACAGACATCTTCCTTCCACTGCCACTGGATCACGGATGCTTCCAGCAAGGAAGTCGGTGTATCGGCATTAAACTCCAGAATCTTCGGAATTCCGTTCCGGTCGAGCAGAAAATCAAAACGGCCATAAAGACTGAGTTCATCGGCATCCCAGGAATCACGGATCCGCTCGCATACTTCACGAGGCAATCCGAGCGCACGTTCCATCCACTCCGGCTTTTCTTCTATCAGATAAGCAGCAGCCTCACAATACATCCGGTAAGCCTCAGCAGTAGCCGTTTCCAGCTGCTCTATCTCACGGGCCGTAAAATGATAACATGCTTCCTCGCGCCAGTAATCGCCATGGAAATCAAATCCCAAAGCTTCAATTTTCTCCCGATAGCCGGAACGGGGTACAACAGGTACTCTCTCCATACATACTCCTTTCCTTATGCATGCACACTGCCCGAACGATGCGTTGTGCCGAACACCTTTCCGCTGGATTTCGCACCCGAAGCTGCCGACGTGCGTACCTTGACGCCCTCAGGAGCATGAACACGAGTTCCGTTTGCATCGGTCCACGAACCGGACTTGGGATAATAGTAATGAGTCGTGGTCAGGCCATTGGCCAGAGAAGGCATCAAAGCCCAACGCATCAGCATGGCATTGTAAATCCAGCTGTTTCCCTGTGCATCCCGGTATTCCTCCTGATCCTTCGGATTCTCGGGGAGTTCGGTTTTCTGTGTACATCCGGCAAGAGCCATCAGACACATTGCCGCAACCAAAAAGTGTTTCTTGTCCATTCAGTCATTTTTTTATTCTCCGGACAAAAATAAGGAAATTTCGTCAAACCCTGAGTTTCCGGCAGAAAACTTTGCCTCTTTACAAAAAACTTTCTTTCTTTGTATACATAAATCATTTTTATTCTGAACGACAATGAAAGGTATTGTTTTAGCCGGAGGTTCAGGCACGCGCCTTTACCCCATCACCAAAGGAGTTTCCAAGCAATTACTCCCCATCTTCGACAAGCCCATGATTTATTATCCGATATCGGTGCTGATGCTGGCCGGTATCCGCGAGATACTTATCATATCTACCCCGCACGACCTGCCGGGATTCCGCCGGCTGCTGGGCGACGGCAGTGACTTCGGCGTACGCTTTGAATATGCAGAGCAGCCTCTCCTGACGGACTGGCACAGGCTTTCCTCATCGGAGAACAGTTCATCGGCAATGATGCAGCCTGTCTGGTTCTGGGCGACAACATCTTCCACGGCAACAGCTTCACCGTCATGCTGCGCGAAGCTGTCCGCATGGCTGAAGAAGAACAGAAAGCAACGGTATTCGGCTACTGGGTAAGTGACCCGGAACGCTACGGCGTAGCTGAATTTGACAAGGACGGCAACTGCCTGTCCATCGAAGAAAAGCCGCAGCACCCCAAATCAAACTATGCGGTAACCGGACTGTATTTCTATCCGAACAAGGTCGTGGAAGTAGCCAAAAGTATCAAACCTTCGGCACGCGGCGAACTGGAAATCACTTCGGTCAACCAGCGTTTCCTGGCCGACGGCGAACTGAAGGTACAGACACTGGGACGCGGCTTTGCCTGGCTGGATACGGGTACGCACGACTCACTGGCCGAAGCATCCACTTATATCGAAGTGATCGAGAAACGGCAGGGACTGAAAGTTGCCTGTCTGGAAGGTATCGCCTACCGGAAAGGATGGATTACCGCAGAAAAAATGCGCGAGCTGGCTCAGCCTATGCTGAAAACCAGTATGGACAATACCTGCTGAAAGTGATTGATGAACTAAAACATACAGACAAACCTAATCTGGATTAACAGAATGAATATTATCAAAACCTCTATCGAAGGCCCTCTTATCCTGGAGCCAGAATCTTCAGAGATGACCGCGGATACTTTTTTGAATCTTTTTCCCAGCGCACTTTTAATGAAGAGGTACGCGAAATCCATTTCGTACAGGACAATGAAAGCAAATCGTCTTACGGAGTAGTGCGCGGACTTCATTTCCAGAAGCCACCTTTCACACAAAGCAAGCTGGTTCGTGTCATTCAGGGCGCCGTACTTGATGTAGCTGTTGATATACGTCGCGGATCTCCTACTTTCGGCCAGTACGTGAAAGTGGAACTCACGGGAGAAAACCACCGTCAATTCTTCGTTCCACGCGGATTTGCCCACGGTTTCAGCGTACTGACAGACGAAGTGTCTTCCAGTATAAATGCGACAACTTCTATGCACCTCAAAGCGAAGGTGCATTGCATGGGATGATCCGATCTGGGTATTGACTGGCAGATACCCGCAGACAAGGTCATTCTCTCGGAAAAAGACAAACATCATCCCCGTCTGAAAGATGCGGAATGGTTGTTTGACTGGAACGAGAATCTCTATTAAAGACCGGCCGAGCGCAACTATTATACATTGCCCGCAACGCAAAATCCCCTTGTTCCTGTTCTCAAACTGTATTTCCAGAATCCTGTAAATCGAATTCGGAGATACAGCTTCAGCAACAAAACCGGAACAAGGGGATTCTTATAACTGACAACCTGATATTATTTCTTCATCTTCAATTCATACAAGTCGTTGCGACGGTCGCGCAAATTGCGCACGCTTCCATACGTATGCAGTTCATTCAGCAAATCAAGATCCACATCTGATACAAGAATCATTTCCGTATTAGGCGTGGCTTCAGCACGTTTTCCGTCAGTCGGGAAACCAAAATCGCAAGGAGTAAACACACCGGACTGAGCATATTGGATATCCATATTATGCACGCGAGGCAAGTTTCCGACACTTCCGGCAATGACTACAAAGCATTCGTTTTCGATTGCACGGGCCTGAGCGCAGACACGTACCCGGGAATAGCCGTTCTGTGTATCGGTAAGGAACGGAACAAACAGAATCTGCATACCTGATCAGCCATCAGACGGGACAGTTCCGGGAATTCCACATCGTAACAGATCAGAACACCAATCTTGGCGCAATCCGTATCGAAAGTCTTCACCATGCGTCCTCCGCTCAATCCCCAGCTCTTCACTTCGTCCGGAGTGACATGTACTTTTTCATACATTTCATAGGATCCGTCACGACGGCACAGGAAACCGACATTATACAAGCCATTGTCTTCTGCCTTTACATACGGCATACTGCCGGTAATGATATTAATGTTATGCTTGATTGCCAGATTGATAAAACGATCGCGAATTTCTTCGGTGTACTGAGCCAAGGCACGAATGGACTGAGCCTCCCCCATGTGATTGAACTTCGCCATCAGCGGCGCATTGAAATATTCGGGGAAAAGCACAAAATCGCTCTTATAACCGGACACCGCATCAATAAAGAACTCTACCTGTTCGAACACGTCATCAAGAGTCTGATAGGAACGCATCTGCCACTGGACAAGTCCCACACGCACGGTTGTCTTCTTGTCTACATACGAATCTGTAGGCGGCTGATAATAGATGTTATCCCACTGAAGCAGTGTTGCACAATGCTTGGACTCCTCATCATTAGGCAAATAATTGCGCATCACACGGCGTACGTGGAAATCATTGGAGAGCTGGAAAGTCAGAACCGGATCATAGATTTCACGGGAACGTACCTTTTCGATATATTCCTTGGGGCGCATCGTATCGGCATATTTATAATAATTCGGAATACGCCCGCCAAACATGATCGCCTTCAGATTCAACTTCTCACAAAGTTCCTTGCGATATTCGTACATACGGCGTGCCAGACGCAGTCCCCGGTAATCGGGATGGATAAATACTTCTATGCCATACAGGATGTTTCCCTTAGGGTTGTGCGTATTAAAGGTTTCATTGCCGGTTACTTTGGCGTAGGTGTGATCTCCCTTTACCATATCGTAATCTACGATAATGGAAAGTGCACAACCGACAATCTTGTCATCGACAACAGTTACAATCTGTCCTTCAGGGAAAATAGTGATCAACGTCTTGATTTGTTCTCTGGTCCAGAACACATCCTTGTCCGCATACACGCGGGTAAACGACTGAGCCAGCTGGGCATAGTCGTCCATCTGCAGGTTACGGACTTCTACTTTATTAATTTTTTGTATCGGTTCCATGTGTCTACAGTTTAAGTTTTCTGCCCGCAAAAGTACGATTAATATTTATTGCCTGTCCTCCGAAAGGCAAATTTCTCTGTCTTTATCCCCAAAACAAGATAAAAAAAGTCCCGTTCTCAGCTCCATACAAGGTAGAACTGAAAACGGGACCTTATACTTCTTCGAAATGAATGACCGGAAGAATCAGAACAAAACCTGAATCAACAGCAGGCCTACCAGGATTGCTACAATGGTTGACACCAGTCCGGGCATCATAAAAGAATGGTTCAGAATATATTTACCAATCCGTGTTGTTCCTGTCCGGTCAAAGTTGATGGCTGCAACGACTGTCGGATAGTTAGGAATAAAGAAATAACCATTTACCGCAGGAAACAAAGCTATAAGCAATAACGGCGAAATACCTAAGGCAATACCCAGAGGAACCACCGCGCGAATGGTCGCAGCCTGGCTATACAACAAAATGGACATCACAAACAGAGCCACACCAAACAGCCAGGGCATGCTTTGAACGACTTGTTCTATCGAGCCTTTCAGCTGCTCCAGGTTACCGGCAATAAATGTATCTCCCATCCAGGCAATACCAAATATAGCAATCACCGCCTGCATACCTGCCGGGAATATATTTCCTTGTACAGCCTTGATTCCATCAATGCGGCATACCAAAAGAATAACAGCTGCCGTACTAAGCATGATAATTTCAATAATAGAAGGCATATTGAGCATGGTTACTTGTCCGTTTACTTCAAAACTGGGACGAAGCGAATCGATGGAACCAAACAACACTATTAAAAATGTAGCGAAAAGAAAGATCAGCACGGAAATCCGTGCTTTAGAAAGATTCTCGATACGAGTACTTTCCTGTGTCACTTCCTCAATCATTCCTTCCTTCAACCGGCGCTGATATTCGGGATCATCCTCCAGTTCCTTACCGACCTTCATCGAACAGAAAGCGCCTACCAGCACACCGATCAATGTAGCAGGAACCGTAACCTTCAATATATCAAACAACGAAATGTCAAAGCCTGCCAGCAAGCCCAGCAAAGCTACCGTAGCGGCCGAAATCGGACTGGCTGTAATTGCCTGTTGCGATGCAATGACCGCAATGCCCAAAGGACGTTCAGGACGAATCTTTGTTTCACGGGCAACTTCCGCAATCACAGGAAGTACCGAATAGGCTATGTGACCCGTTCCTGCAATAAATGTAAACAGATAAGTAACGATCGGACTGAGAATAGTTACTTTAGCCGGATTACGCCGAAGAATATGTTCGGCTACTTTAACCATATATTCCAGACCACCCGCAGCCTGCATACATGAAGCTGCTGCAATCACGGCTGCAATCATCAGCATGACATCAATAGGCGGCGCCGTCGGTTGCAGACCAAACACAAAACTGAGGATGGCCAGGCCTACGCCTCCCATCACACCCAAACCAATGCCTCCCAAACGGGCACCAATAATAATGGCCACCAGGACCACAAGCAATTGTAAGAATAACACGAAAATAATTTTTTAAGATCTACAAAATGCAATAAAACCGTTGGCAAAGTTACGCTTTTTTCCGATATTCGCCAAAAGACATGCTTAACCAGATATTTAAATGCGTATGAACAAAATATGTCATCTTTTCGGTATTCAATATCCGATTTATTCAAGGCGGAATGGCCTGGTGCAGCGGCTGGCGACTGGCATCTGCCGTAAGTAACGCCGGAGGACTGGGATTGCTGGGAGCGGGTTCCATGCATCCTGACACCCTGCGTGAGCATCTGCACAAATGCCGGCAGGCTACCGACAAGCCTTTTGGTGTGAATGTTCCACTGATGTATCCTGAAATAGAATCGATCATGCAGATTCTTGTAGAAGAGAATGTAAAAATCGTATTTACTTCTGCCGGAAGTCCGAAAACATGGACAGACTTTCTGCACGAACATGGAATGAAAGTCGTTCATGTTGTTTCCTCACTACGCTTCGCCATGAAATGTGAAGAAGTCGGAGTGGATGCCATTGTAGCTGAAGGATTCGAAGCCGGCGGTCACAATGGACGTGAAGAAACAACAACCATGTGTTTGATTCCTGCCATCCGGAAAATGTGTACCGTTCCGTTGATTGCTGCAGGTGGCATCGCCACCGGAGAAGGAATCCTTGCAGCAAGGGCCTTAGGCGCAGATGGAGTACAAATAGGAACCCGTTTTGCTCTCACCGAAGAAAGTTCAGCTCACTTTACTTTCAAGGACCGATGTCTGCGTCTGAATGAAGGAGATACCATCCTGACTTTAAAACAGCTTGCTCCTACCCGACTGGTTAAAAACGATTTCTATCATCAGATTGAAGAAGCAGAACAAAGAGGAGCCTCAATTGATGAATTACGGAATATTTTGGGAAGAGGACGCGCAAAGAAAGGAATTTTCGAAGGGGATATCTTTGATGGCGAACTGGAAATCGGACAAATAGCTTCACTGATCAAACGGTTGCAACCTGTAGACGAAGTCATGAAAGAATTGATTTCAGACTATAATGAAGCTCTACGGCGAATGCAGGATACACTCCCTTTATAAATAAATCTTAAGCTTAATCAATCTTAAAAGACAAAAGAAAGAAGAACATATCAGCCTTTGCACAGGTGCTGATATGCCTCCTTATTCTTACTTCACACCTCAATAATCAGGCAGGTACTCATGATTCCATAGCCACTTTACCGGTTACGGGTCAGATAAAGCTGATGGTCAATGACCGACGGCAATTCTTCCTGGTAATGGGTTACCATAATCAACGTCTTGCCCTCACGCTCACAAAATGTTTCAATCACATCCTTGGCCAGGCGACGGTTCCGCATGTCAAGTCCGTGAAGAGGCTCATCAAGCACCAACAGCTCCGGATCCTTCACAAAAGCACGAGCCAACAGAACCAGACGCTGTTCTCCACTCGACAATTGCAGAAAACTACGGTCTTTCAAATCCGCTATACCAAATACATCCATCCACATCTCGCAAATTTCCCGGTCGCATTCACGAGGTTTCCGGTAAAGCCCTATTGAATCATATAATCCACTGGCCACAATATCAATAGCCGCAGGTTCTTCGAATAAGCCCGGTGCATTTCAGGACTGACATAACCGATATGTTTTTTAATTTCCCAAATACTTTCACCGCTTCCCCGTTTACGGCCAAACAAGGATATGGCACAGGCATAACTTTGTGGATTATCAGCACACACCAGACTCAGCAACGTAGATTTCCCTGCACCGTTTTCACCGCTTAAAGCCCACTTCTCACCGCATTTCACCGTCCAGTCCAACTCTTTCAGAATGGTACGTTCTCCATATCGGATACTTACCTTATCCAGTTCCACCACCCGATCTGCATGATAAAGCCCTTCAGCGTAAGGAAGTTCCAGTATCTTCTTCCGCTTTTCTTCCGACAGTACATGGGCAGGAATCTTCTCTATCTGACTCAGATACTCCTGCAATGTTATCTTGTCTCCACAGACACGATCTGCCACCGGCACGACATGTGTAATAAAGGAAGGTATATCATCGGTTTTCGACAGAACCAGAATCACCTGAAGAGAAGTACGTTCCGTCAGTTCTTTCAGCAACTGGTGCAGTTGTTCCCGTGTCTGAACATCCAGTCCGATAAAAGGATTGTCCATGATCAGTACCCGAGGATCACTCAATAAGGTTTTCGTCAACTGAAACTTCCGAAGCTCGCCGCTGGAAAGCAGAATGATATGCTTGTCCAGCATCGGTCCTATATGAAACAAATCATACAATGCCTGACGCAGAACTTCATTCTTCGCAGCAGGCAAAAGATCACGTACCAAAGGAGTATCATCCAGGTCATGTGCATTCCACCGCTGCTGGTAATAATAATTCCCGTCCGCATCGCCATAAGAATCACGAAAAGTGATACATTTGATATTATCAGATGCCAAAGGAGAGGAAGATGGGGAGAAATCATACTTTACTTCATTCATCAGCAATGGATAACGTCCCGTGAGCGTATCAATTAATAAACTTTTTCCTGCTCCGTTAGCTCCGACAACTGCTATATGTTCACCTGCAGCAAAACGCAGATTCAACGGTTCTTTCATCCGATACATGGGATGACGAGCAACTCCATTCTCAACAGATATCGTATATTGCATAACTTCTTTTATTGATGCATAATCAGGGCTGAACGGGGAGCTACACTTATATCGCCTCCCGAAACCAGTCCCAATCCATTATTTAAATCTATTTTCCCGTCCCGGCACACAACCCGGTATTTTCCTTCCGGAACCGTTACCCGCACGGCTTCCGGACGTGCATTCAGAATAACTGTTATATTCGACCATGAATCTCCGCAGGGTTCTCCTTTCAGCCGAAAAGCAATGACATTGCTGACAGGCATCTTCAAAAACTCCATATACTGACGAACCAGCCCAGCCCGTCCCATACGGAAAGCCGGATGTGCCTTGCGCATAACTATCAGTTCCCTTACATAATCAAAGACATCACGATTCTGTGTTTTCTTCTGCCAGTCAATAGCATTTATCTCATCCGAAGCATTATAAGGATTACCGTTACCTCTTCTGTCGCGCATGATCTCGTCGCCGGCAAACAGAAAAGGTATTCCCTGAGAAGTCAGTACAGCTGTTTCTGTCAGTTTCAGCATGGCTTTCCATTCCTCAGAAGAAGCTTTTGGCATTGTCTCTTTCAAATAGTCTGTTATGCAAAGCCCATCATGACAACTGGCATAACTGATAAACTGAGTTGGTTCGCCAGCCCATACCGCCGGTCCCTGATAGGCCGAATCAGGAACTAACTGCGGATGTTCTACTCCACCTGCCAATCCGAACCGGATACCATCCTCATACCCAGAACGACCACAAACAAAGGTTCCTTTTCCCTCATAACCATGTCCACGCAAACTGTCCCGGAATTCATCACTGAATGCTGCAATGCCCGGCAGTTGACGCATGTTATTCTTCATGCTGCCAATTCCAAAGAAATCTGGGGAGGCTCAGCTGCCCATCCTTCTCCTCCTATATATATAGTAGGATCAATGGCATCCAATGCTGAACGGACAGCCTTCATCGTTTTCTATATCATGCAAGCCCATCAAATCAAAACGAAAACCGTCTACATGATACTCCCGCACCCAGTAACAGACCGACTCGACAATGAACCGGCGCATCATGGCCCGTTCACTGGCTGTCTCGTTTCCACATCCCGAACCATTAGCAGGTTTACCCTCCTGGTTCAAGCGATAAAAATATCCGGGTACCGTACGGTCAAAAATACTCCCTTCAATCGTTGAGGTATGATTATAAACCACATCCATAATAACCCGAATTCCTGCCTGATGAAGAGCCATCACCATTTCCTTGAATTCGCGGATTCGCGTTTCGGGAGTATAAGGATCTGTCGAATAAGACCCTTCAGGTACATTATAGTTTTTCGGATCATATCCCCAATTATACTGAGGAACATCCAATCTGGTTTCATCAACAGAAGAAAAGTCAAAGGAAGGCATCAACTGCACATGCGTAACTCCCAATTCCTGCAAATGGTCTATTCCGGTTTTCTCGCCCTGAAAAGTATGTGTACCCCCTTCTGTCAGCGCCAGGAACTTGCCACGATTCTGTATACCGGAAACAGTATCAACCGAAAAATCACGATGGTGCATTTCATAAACCACCATATCTGCAAAGCTTTTCAGAGACGGCCTTTTATCCTGCAACCATCCTTCAGGATCAGTTGAACGCATATCAACTACCGCAGCGCGATCTCCGTTCACCCCGACAGCCTTCGCCATTAATCCTGGAGTATCGCCCTGCCAGTCCTCCCCCACACGAACATTAAACGCATAGAATTTACCTTTCAGATCTCCTTCGACCGTTACCGACCACATGCCTTTTTCACCGGCTTCCATTGAGACCATACGATAAGCAGATCCACCCTTCCCGGCTTCATACAGCAGAACTTTTACTTCAGTAGCTGTAGGAGCCCATAAAGAAAACCGGGTTGCTTCCGGTGAATAATTCATTTCTTCCCATTCACCTTCGTATACCGGATAATCATCAAACGACGTGTATGTCTTCTCATGCGCGGAATTACATCCCATTGCAGCAAGCATTGACAACACGATCAAATGCTTTACTTTCATAGTCTTCCTTTATTTCTTAACCTTATCTGGATTTTTGGCTATATAATCTTTCCAACTGGAATAAGCTTTCGGCAGTTCGGGACGTCCCATCTGCAAATAATGACAATAAGCAGCGGCAAGAGCATCAGTCGCATCCATAAAAGGCCCCATTTCAGAGGCCGGGATGTGCAACATACGCTTCAGCATATCTGCAACCTGCTCCTTGCTGGCTTGCCCGTTACCGGTGATTGCCATTTGATCTTCAAAGGTGCATATTCGGTAACGGGAATATCCCGACACAAAGCTGCTACGATGGCTACTCCCTGCGCACGCCCAATTTAACATGGACTGTACATTTTCCCGAAAACGGGGCCTCAATAGCCAGTTCATCCGGTAAAACGATGTGATGACCCCCTGTACACGTTCGTAAATATGTTTCAGTTTCAAATAAGGATCACTACACTTGCGCAGATCAATTACGCCTAAAGTCATAACTTGCGGACGTGTACCCGTAACCTTCAGGACCCCATATCCCATAATATTGGTTCCCGGGTCAATCCCCAAAATAATCTTCTCCTTTACCGGCTGTATCACTTGATTACCTCCATCAACGTTGGAAAGCCTATCACTTTATCTTTAAATATCTTCAGCATTTCTTCATTCAGTCTGGCGCCCTGACGAGTATGCCAGCGATGCAATGCCGCACTGTCTTCTACTTCCCACTGTAAAGAAAAGCACTCACTGTCATCTTCTTTATGGCTCAGAATATGTAAGATCCGTGGATTCTTCAACTCTCCGGACTGTTCGATTTCCGGTATATAACACTCATTCAGCCAGATGACAAAATTACGTGCATCAGCTGTCGTAACATGATAAGTTGTATTGTATATCAACATATATTACCTTATTTAATAACATTGCAAAGCTACTTAAAATTCAACAATTGACAACTGATAATATTCAATTCTTCTATCCAATTCCGCTTCTGTATCTGTTTTTTTATTAATTTTTGCGCACATTAACACGAATTGTGTGCAAAACCAATGGAAATACAAGACAGTTTTATACAACTTATTGAGCAAAGTATCCGGAAGAACTGGGATCGAAGCGCTCTGACAGACTACAAGGGAGCTACCTTACAATATAAAGACGTAGCACGGAAAATAGAAAAAATGCATATCCTGTTCCAACATGCAGGAATCCAACCAGGGGATAAAATAGCACTTTGCGGCCGCAACAGCGCCAACTGGGGAGCCACCTTCCTGGGTGTCATCACCTACGGAGCCGTCGCCGTTCCTATTCTCCACGAATTCAAGGCAGACAATGTCCATAACATCGTAAACCATTCTGAAGCACGAATGCTCTTTGTCGGTGACCAGGTGTGGGAAAACTTCAACGAAGCAGCCATGCCTCATCTGGAAGGTATCATCGAACTGAAGAATTTTGATCTGGTTGTATCCCGGTCCAAACAATTATCCTATGCACGAGAACACCTGAACGAAGAATTCGGGAAAAAATATCCCTGCAGATTCCGTGCAGAACAAGTATCTTACCGGCGTGAATCACCGGAAGAGCTGGCAGTCATTAATTATACTTCAGGTACAACAGGCTATTCCAAGGGAGTAATGCTCCCCTATCGCAGCATCCTTTCCAACGTGGTTCACATTGATAATAAGGTAGGGCTGAAAGCCGGCGACCGCATTGTTTCCATGCTCCCGCTGGGACATATATTCGGACTGGTGTTCGACTTCCTTTACGGCATTACCGCCGGAGCACATTTATGGTTCCTCACCCGTATGCCTTCTCCTAAAATCATTGCAGAATCGTTTACGGAAATACGTCCCCGCATCATCGCATGCGTTCCTCTGATTGTAGAAAAAATCTTCAAGAAGAACATATTGCCGAAGGTAGACAACAAATTAGGAAAGTTATTACTCAACCTTCCCATCATCAGCGATAAGATCAAAGAAAACATCCGTCAGCAGGCCATGGAAGTGTTCGGAGGAAACTTCATTGAAATCGTCGTAGGCGGAGCTCCATTCAATGCAGAAGTAGAGGCATTCCTCCGTAAAATCAATTTCCCCTACACCATAGCATATGGTATGACAGAATGTGCTCCTCTTATCTGCCACAGCAGATGGGACGAAATCCAATATACATCCTGTGGAAAAACCATAGCCAACATGGAAACACGTGTTTTGTCAGACGATCCGACACGTATTCCCGGCGAACTGGTATGCCGGGGTATGAACACCATGCTGGGATACTATAAGAATGAAAAGGCGACAGAAGAAACCATCGACAAAGAAGGATGGCTGCACACCGGTGATATGGCGATCAAAGACGAACAAGGCAATATCTATATCAAGGGACGTTGCAAGAATATGCTGCTGACAGCTTCAGGACAGAACATTTATCCGGAAGAAATTGAAGCGCGGTTAAACAACATGCCGTTTGTCAATGAATCACTGGTAATCTTGCAAAACAACAAACTGATTGCATTGGTATATCCGGACAATGAAGAAGCCTTCCAGCAGAACATGAATGCACACCAGCTGGAAGAAGCGATTGAAAACAACCGCATAGAACTGAACAGTCAGCTGCCGGCCTATGCACAAATTACCCGTATCAAGCTCTATCCGGAAGAGTTCGAGAAGACAGCGAAGAAAAGTATCAAGCGATATCTGTATCAGGATATCCGATAAATAGCAGAACGGTAAAGGAAAAAGCCCTTTCAGATGTTTGCTACTGCAACGTAATCTGAAAGGGCTTTTTCTTTACTTATTTCACAAAATGATATTCCGATTCATAATCTTGTCGTCTACAACCACAACAAACTCATAACGGCACCGGTCATTCAAGACCCATTTGACATCTACAGTGAAATTATATACTTCAAAAGGACGAAGAGGAGGAAGCTTTTCTTTAAACAACACTTTGTATTTTCCATTCTCCTTATATTTCAAATATATATTCATTCTGCGGGAAGATACATCGCCCAGATTCTCAACGGTCATCTTTATACGCTTCTTATTGAGAAAATTCGCAAAGATCGGTTTACGTACAGACATCAGCGGATTATCCTTTAACTGAGGCAAACGCATATAACCGGCCACCTTTGTCCCGTCCTGCTTCTTTCCTGCCAGTTTCACGGCAAACTCGCCATGCGGGAAATCGTAGAAATCAGCGTAAAAGGTCAACAGCAGATCTTTGCCCTGAGGCTTGCTTTCCACCACAATACCTCCGCCTCCACGGTTCACTTCCAATGGTGAGCCAGCACGCAAGGTAGGCAAATCCAGATCCGTCAACGGATTAAAGCGGTCATTTCCCTTTACCAGAATCTCCAGCTTCTGAACAGCATCCGTGATCGGCTTTTTGTTTATCAACCTTACATCCAGATCCGGCTCCAGAGAGAAACTGACATTTCTTGAATGCATCTTTCCATCTTTCCGTACCTGGGTTACTTCCAGGTTCAGTTGAATTGCTTTTCCTTCTTCATTCTGCAGGACACTGGGACAGCCGTATACAACTTTTTCCAGGCCCAGACTGTCTGCACCCATCTTCATTACCTGCGAATAATCCAGCTTCGATTCAATCACCCAGTGCAAACCATCAAGCGAACGCATGTAGTAACATTGAGAATTCTCATGGTTCCCAGCAACAATGATACTGGACATTGTCCCGCCATACGACCCAGTCATCATAATCTGTTGCCACCAGCGGAAACACACCTTCGTCTGTCACTCCATTATAAGTAGAGACTCCGGACTGGCTTACCCAGACTCCTCCTTCCTGACTGACCATCAAAAATGAATTATCCTTCCGTCTGGCAAGGCTCCAGTGAGAAGAAGTCTTCACAGCCGGACGGTTCCGGCTATCAAAACCAAAGGTATGAAATGTCCAAAGTCCTTCCAGTGACTTGGCACTGTAATAGCCACCCTGAACAGAAATCATATAACTGTTATCTGCCAGTTTGAATACTTCCGGATGACACCCGGCACCAATGGAGCGCAACATTTTATAAGGGCCCTGAGGTTTTTCTGAAATAGCCTGATAGATCATTGAATCCGGCATCAATTTATCTTGACGGACTGAATCGGCTACCCAGCCGCTGACAAACAAATGATAACGTCCGTCTTCTCCCTGAATGATATCTCCACCACCAAAAGACAGCACACTGTCCGATATACATTCCGTTTTTGAGTCCTGCTGCATCCTGTCTACCAAAGATACATGCACAAAATTAGACTTATTCTCTTGGGCAAGACTTTCCCCCGGAAGGAATATTCCCACTAAAAGCCCGAGAATCAATAGTAATTTAGTCATTTCTTATTTTTAGTTATTATGCCTATTCATAAAAATCCGTTAAAGATAGCAAGAAGTGCAGAATTGAAACACAGATTTCAACGGATTAACGCATTTTTAATTTTAATTATTAAAACCGATAATCCAACCTTTATCCGTATATTTGTCCTCATCAAGTGTATTACAAAGCATACCATTATGGAACAGCATCCACAACTTTTAGTTTACAAAGCTTCGGCAGGTTCGGGAAAAACATTTACACTGGCCGTACAATACATCAAACTTCTGATCGAAGATACTTCAGCCTATCGGAAGATTCTGGCGGTTACCTTTACCAACAAGGCAACCACGGAAATGAAAAAACGTATCCTGTATCAGTTATACGGCATTGCAACCGCTTCCCCTGAATCGGAAGGCTATTTAAAGGAAATCCTGAAACCTCCGGTAAATCCGTAGACGAAATCCGGCAGGCGGCCCGGACGGCCTTGAAAAACATCATCCATGATTACAGCCGTTTCCGCATTGAAACCATCGACTCGTTCTTTCAGTCGGTCATGCGCAACCTGTCACGGGAACTGGAACTGGGTGCAAACCTGAACATTGAGCTGAACAATACCGAAGTGCTCAGCGATGCTGTCGACTCCATGATTGAGAAACTGGACCGCCGTTCTCCGGTGCTTTACTGGCTGCTGGAGTATATCGAAGAACGGATTGCCGATGACAAACGGTGGAACGTATCAGGCGAAATCAAGAATTTCGGAAAAAACATTCTCAATGAGAGCTACATAGAGAAAGGCAACGGACTGAGAAACAAGCTTTCCCAGCCGCAGTTCATTCCCGAATACCGGAAGAAGCTGCAACTGATCCGCCAGGAAGCCCTGGAACAGATGAAAGGGTTCACCGAACATTTTCTGGAACTGCTTGAAGCCAACGGACTGACTCCGGCCGACCTGAAACGGGGCTCCAACGGCATTGCCAGCTATTTCAACAAGATCGCACGGGGAGAACTGGACGACAAGGTACGCAACAAAACCGTTGAAGACTGCCTGGAGGATGCGGCCGGATGGACTACCAAAACCTCCGCTTACCGGGACACGATCCGCTCGCTGGCAGAAAATGAACTGATTCCCCTGCTCACAGAAGCAGAGAAACTACGCCCGGCCAACAACATGCTGGTCAATTCATGCGACCTCTCCCTGCGCTATCTGAACAACCTGCGACTGCTCGCTCACATTGACGAAGAAGTGCGTATCCAGAACCAGAGCCACAACCGTTTCCTGCTTTCCGATACCAATGCCCTTCTTCACAGTCTCATCCGTGAAGGAGATGCCTCCTTTGTCTATGAAAAGATCGGCACAACCATCGACACGGTTATGATCGACGAGTTTCAGGACACCTCGCGTATGCAATGGGAAAACTTCCATTTGCTGTTACAGGAAAGCCTCGCACAAAAAGAAGGAAGTCTGATCGTCGGTGATATCAAACAGAGCATTTACCGGTGGCGAAACGGAGACTGGAAGATTCTGGCCGGGCTGGGAAATGATCCGAGTTTCCGGATCAGGGAATGCAGTCTGGGAACCAACTGGCGCAGTGAGGCCAACATCATCCGCTTCAACAACGGACTGTTCACGGCAGCCTGTCAGGTTCTGAACGACCGCTACGAAGCTGAACAGGGCGATCCGTGTACCCAGCTGCTTGATGCTTACAGTGACGTATGCCAGCAGACAGCCCGGAAAGACGAAAAAGGTTACATCAAACTGACATTCCTGCCCGACAACAAGGAAGAGCCTTATGCCGAAACCATGCTGCAACAACTGGCAGAAGAAACCGATGCCCTGATCCGGAAGGGTATACAGACCAAGGACATTGCCATCCTGGTCCGCAAGAACAAAACGATTCCTGCCATTGCCGATTACTTCGACAAGCATACCCCCTACCGCATTGTTTCTGACGAAGCGTTCCGGCTGAATGCCTCACTGGCCATCTGCATGATCATCGACGGGCTGCGTTTTCTGGCCATGCCCGATGATCTGATTGCCCAGGCGCGCCTGGCCGTAGCCTACCAGAACGAGATCCTGCATCAGGACATCAGCCTGAACACCATTCTTATCAATAAGGTTTCCGATTATCTCCCCGCGGGCTTCATGCTGCAATTGGAGGAACTGAAGCTGATGCCGCTCTATGACTGATGGAAAAGCTCTTCATCCTTTTCAGCATGGAGCGGATCGAACATCAGGATGCCTACCTGTGTGCCTTCTATGATGCCGTGACGGAATACCAGCAGAAACATTCTTCTGAACTGACAGCTTTCCTGACTTACTGGGACGAAAAGCTGCACGAAAGACCATTCCTTCGGGAGAAATCGAAGAATCCGCATCCTGTCCATCCATAAGTCGAAAGGACTGGAATACCATACGGTACTGATCCCTTTCTGCGACTGGAAAATGGAAAACGAAACAAACAGTCACCTGATCTGGTGTTCCGTGGCAGGAACCGGAAAAGAAACAGACATCGCTCCGTTCAACGAGCTGGACATTGTTCCGGTAAACTATTCCTCAGCAATGGCCAATTCCATCTACCGGTCCAGCTATCTCGAAGAGCGGCTTCAGCTGTGGGTGGACAATCTGAACCTGCTGTATGTTGCCTTTACCCGTGCCTGCAAGAATCTGATCATCTGGGGTAAACAGAATCAGAAAGGAACTGTTTCCGAACTGTTGCAGGAGGCTCTGTTGCAGATGAAAGATCCCCCGATGCAGTACGAGGAAACAGACTCAGAGGAGGACAAGTCTTCCGCTCCTGACCTCTACGAATACGGTACACTCTGTCTCTCGGAACCGTCGGCGGAACAGGCTTCCGGCAACTGTCTGTCCGAACAGGCTGCAGGAATCCCCGTCCGGCTGGAATCCACGGAAACGGCTATCGAATTCCAGCAGTCCAACCGTTCGGCCGATTTCATCCGGGGAGAAGAAGAGGAAGAAGACAGTACCAGTATATCCGGCAGGGAAGACTGCTGCACCAGGTTTTTGCTTCCATCCGCCAGGAATCCGCCTGCCCGAAGCCATCAGCCGGCTCCGGTTCGACGGTATTCTGGAATCGGCAGAACAGGAAAAACAGATCACCCGTCTGGCACAATGGGCCATGAACCATCCGAAAGTCAAGGACTGGTACAACGGAACCTGGGAACTCTTCAACGAATGCGCCATCCTTTTTACTGACGAAAACGGGCAGACCCAGACACGGCGTCCGGACCGGGTCATGATGAAAAACGGACAAGTCATCATCGTCGACTTCAAGTTCGGGAAAAAGAACGAAGCCTACAACCGTCAGGTACGCGAATACATGAATCTTCTTTCAGCTATGGGATATACACACGTGGAAGGCTTCCTGTGGTATGTCTTCAAGAATGAACTGGAAGAAATCGTCTAACTTCACAAAACAACAAGATATGGATACCTTTCTGAAACAAGTAGCACACGATCTCTATACGAAAACCAACGGGGACTTTGCCCATCTGGCCGTGGTCTTCCCGAACAAGCGTGCCAGTCTTTTCTTCAATGAATACCTGGCACAGGAAGCCGACCGTCCCATCTGGTCGCCCGCCTATGTCAGCATCAGCGAACTCTTCCGCCAGTCTTCCAGCCTGCAAGTGGGAGATCCCATCAAGCTCGTATGCGACCTTTACCGGGTGTTCCGCGAAGCAACCGGAAGCAAGGAAACGCTGGACGACTTTTATTTCTGGGGTGAGATGCTGATCAGCGATTTCGATGATGCCGACAAGAACCTGGCCGATACGGACGCTTTGTTCAGCAACCTCAGGGATCTGAACGCCCTGGCAGATGACTACGATTTTCTGGAAGAAGGCCAGAAAGAAGCCATCAGCCAGTTTTTCCATAACTTCTCCATCCATCAGGTGACGGAACTCAAACAACGCTTCATCTCGCTCTGGAATGTACTGGGAGAAGTATATACCCGATACAGACAAGTGCTGAGAGAACAGGGAATCGCATACGAAGGCATGCTCTACCGCGAAGTCATCGACCGGCTTGATGTCAGAACTCTTCCTTATCAGCGCTATGTGTTTGTGGGATTCAACGTGCTCAACAAAGTGGAACAGGAGCTGTTTCACCGCCTGAATGAAGCCGGGAAAGCCCTGTTCTACTGGGATTATGACAACTTCTATCTGGAGAAAACTCCCCATGAAGCCGGAGAATTCATCCGCCGGAACCTCCGCAATTTCCCCTCCGAACTCCCGGCTCCGGCTTTCAACAACCTGAACCGTCCGAAAGAGATCACCTACATCGAGTCGCCCACCGAGAACGGACAGGCACGTTACCTGCCGCAATGGATACGTACCAACCTGACAGAAGACGAGAAAGAAACGGCGGTTGTACTCTGCAACGAGTCCATGCTTCAGCCTGTTCTTCATTCCCTTCCGGAGAATGTCAGCCACCTCAACATCACGATGGGATTCCCGCTCTCGCAGACTCCTGCATACAGTTTTGTCAATGCCCTGATGGAACTTCATACCGCCGGCTACAATCCCAATAACGGCCGCTACCGCTTCGACGAAGTAATCAGCGTGCTGCGTCATCCGTACACCCGCCAGTTGTCTCCCGAGGCCGGAAAACTGGAAAAGGCACTGACTCAGGACAACCGCTTCTATCCGCTTCCGTCCGAACTGGAAAAAGACGAAGCCCTGGAACTCCTGTTCCAGCCCCGCGAAGGCAACCTGTCCCTGTGTATCATGCTTGCCGAAGCACTGAAGCGCATGGCAGCATGCTATCAGCAACAGGCCGCCTCGGCAGATGCAGCCTTCGACCAGCTTTACCGGGAAGCTCTGTTCAATGCCTTCACCCTGATCAACCGTTTCCACACGCTGACGGAAAGCGGAGAACTGCAAGTGCAGCCCGCCACCTTCAAGCGTCTGCTCACCCGTGTGATGTCGGCCGCCAGCATTCCGTTCCACGGCGAACCGGCCATCGGCATGCAGGTCATGGGAGTACTGGAAACCCGTAATCTGGATTTCCGCCATCTCATCATGCTGTCAGTCAATGAAGGGCAGCTTCCGAAAAGCGGCGGAGAGGCCTCTTTCATTCCCTATAATCTGCGTAAGGCATTCGGCATGACAACCATTGACCACAAGATCGCCGTTTATGCCTACTATTTCTACCGGCTGCTGCAACGTGCCGAGAAGTCACACTGGTCTACAACACCTCCACCGACGGAATCAACCGGGGAGAAATGTCACGCTTCATGCTCCAGTTCCTGATCGAATGGGAATATCCCGTACGCCGCATGGTGCTGGAGGCTGCCCAGTCTCCACAGACAACAGCTCCGATAACCATCGAAAAAACACCCGACGTCATGCGGCGCATGCAAAGCGTCTTCGATGTGCGGGTCAACCCGAAGGCTTTTCTCTCCCCTTCCGCCCTGAACTGCTACCTGGACTGTCCGCTGAAGTTCTACTACAAGTATGTAGCCCAGCTCAGTGCCCCGGACGAAGTCAGTGCGGAAGTCGACGCATCCCATTTCGGAAGTATTTCCACGATGCAGCCGAACATATCTACAAAGACCTGACCGCCCACGGAAAAGTAATTAATAAGGAAGCCATCGAAACCTTGCTGAA
>ENA-OQHA01000339-OQHA01000339.1-human-gut-metagenome-genome-assembly--contig:-NODE-339-length-24742-cov-2.449929_pt1 | contig 24742 bp, 32 predicted proteins | sample MGYA00242558_ERZ504707 | MGnify/ENA primary metagenome ERZ504707 (study PRJEB26092, sample SAMD00036197) | human gut metagenome | host: Homo sapiens | study: EMG produced TPA metagenomics assembly of...
AAGATCTGAAGGAAGCTCCAGCGGCCCCATGGATAGTCTTTCCAAATAAGTTACTTTTTTTCCCAGTGCCTCCATCATCCGTTTTACCTGATGGAATTTTCCCTCGTGGATGGTAAGTCGGATCTCAGATTCCCAGTTCTTACCGGCTTCTGCAGATTCTGTACCGGACTCCCAGGTAGAAAGGATCTCCAGCCTTGCCGGTCGTGTGAGATCTTTTTCCCCGATATCCACGCCTTCTGCCAGCTTCACGACATCTTCTTCTGTCACTTTCCCGGATACTTTTGCATAGTAGGTCTTATCCACATGCTTTTTCGGAGAAAGAAGCTCGTGTGCCAGAGGACCGTCATCTGTGATCAGAAGAAAGCCTTCTGTATCTTTATCCAGCGTCCCACCGGAAAAAGCCCCTTTCTTCTGTCTTTCTCTTCAATGTAGTCGAGAACCGTTTTATCTCTGAAGTCCTCCGTTGCGCTGACACAGCCTGCCGGCTTGTTAAAAAGATAGTATACATATTCCGGTGCAGCATGGATCTCCTGCCCGTTCATAACCACCTGATCTTCTTCTGTTACTTTCAGCTCCGGTTTCTTTACAGATTTCCCGTTAACCTGCACCTGACCCTTCTGTATGTATTTTTTTACCTCGCTTCTTGTACCTGCGCCGGCATCTGCCAGAAATTTATCTAACCGGACTGGTTTTTCCATTAATCATTTACCTCCCATTCTGTTACATGGGCTGCCTTTGCATCTGCTCTGATGAAATCCGGGATCTCACCGGCAAATGTCATATAAAGTCCGGAATCCCCGTCGGTGCTCTCCTGTCCTTCCAAAACCACTTCCATTGTGACATCTGCATTCCAGATAGTCCATCCGTTTACCAGCTGTGATGGGCGGATATACTTTTTCAGGGTTTCCAGCTGTTCCTTTTTATCGTAACGGACTTTATAACCGTTCTCTGTTTCTTCAAGATCCGAAACAGGCTCAATGTCGGAAAAAACCTCATCATCTTCGCCGGCAGCTTCGGAGCTGAAGTAATAAACATCAATATACTCAACAGACAGCTCATCCATGGAAAGAGGATATCCTGTTTCTTCCAAAATTGCAAGTGTTCTCTTATATGCCGGATACACCAGAACGGAGGTAGACACCCTCTCTCCTTCCTGAACAGCCGGTACATTCATTCCCCATTCATCCATGTATCCTTCTGACGGAATTCCGCATAATCGAACATCAGCATTGCACATGGCTGGTCTTTTACTGTCTGACCGCCGTTTTCCAGAATGTCCTTTCTCAGTGCCTCTGCCAGTGCCTGACGCTTCTCTGCATTTTTTCAAATAAAGAATGAATATCTCCGTCACAGAAAATACCGGTGACCTCTTTCAGATACTGTTTGTCCAGCTGAAAAAATGAATATCTGTCTTCTTTCCATGTCTGCTCATCATACAGGGCTTCCATAAGATTCTGTGCCTGTGCAGAGGATACAATATAGCCTCTGCATACACTGAATCCCTGTTTATTTATGTAGCGCACATACATGCGCCTTCCTGATTTTTTTCCTTTTTCATTCTGAAGCCTGATATCCTTCAGACTGTTATATAATGCTTTACTTTTCATCACCGGCTGATCCAGCAGACCGGAACTATTGTCTGAGGTGGCAGTATACCGGATCTTATAGATTCCGTTTTCTTTTTTTTCCACATTGCAAAGCTGCTCTGTATATGAAAGATTGCTTACATTTATCACAACTCCCTGAAGATTGTCATAAGCCGGAAAATAACTGTCATATCCCAGAAGATCCATTTCATGGTCAGCGCACAGATTGCCACAACACCTCCAAGGATCATAAGCTGCACTTTTCTGCGGAAAAATCTGCGAAAATCCATTTCATAGATCACTTCCAGAATTCCATGGACTAGGATCGTTCCCAGTATCATTCCGAAGATCCACCATGCTGTTTTGGATGAATCTTCCGGGATCATATAAAAGATCAGACCGATCCCCAGTCCGGATGGTATTGTGATCAGGCACTTAAGACCGGCTCCATCCAAGTATATACCAGAGCTTTTCCGGTATTCTCTGACCTTCGTCTGCAGAATGCCATCCAGGAAAGTGCTGTCATGACAAACAGCGTTAGGATCAGTATCAGCAACTGCTTTCCAAAGCTCCCGCTGCTGTATTTATCTATAAAGCTTACGATCACCATAAGAGGAGATCCCAGATTCCGCACTGCTGCCAGAATTCCGTAACTGCCCTCGTACCAGGTATCAAAAAATAAATGTCCGCTTAACTGCAGCATCACTGCCAGAATGATACTGTAGGTAAACAATCCTGCCCATGCAAGGGCTCCCATCAGCATGGTACCGGTGCAGGCGATCACCAGCACTGTGGAAAAATACACCAGAAGATACATCAGGAGATGGAGCACCAACAGGATCAGTGCCTTTTTCATAATGGAAAGGCTGTAATATCCTCTGGCTGCCCGATGCATACCGCAGCAAATTCCATGATCACATATGGCACCAGATAATAAAGAACAGCCAACAATACTCTGTGCAGAAACAGTGCACTTCGCTTTACCGGAAGGCTGTGATAGAAATCCACTTTTCTCGGGGAATACAGATACCAGAAGCCGCTTACTGCTGCAAAAAATGCGGTTACCGCAGCCACAGCTGCTCCCATTGTGAGAAAGTCACTGCTCCACAGGCTGGAATACAGATAGGAAAGCTGACTCTGAGTATAACTGCGCTCATTCCATTTTCCCATCAGAATAAGTTCCGCTACCGGAAATGCAAGGAGAAATGCGATCATGGCAAATGCCGGGATCCATCTTTGTTCTTTGGAAGAGGATTTCATATACTCGCTGGAATAAATTTTTGACTTCATAGCCTGCCACCTCCGTTTCGCTGATAAATATTTCTTCCAGAGTCAGTGGGAGCACTTCGCAGAAAAGAGGATTTTTTGCCTGTATCTTCTCCATGATCTCTCTTCTTGTTCCCCTTGCAGTAATAAGCAACAGGGAGCCCTGATGCTCTGTTTTCAAAACATCCAGCTCTTTCTTTAATTCTTCTTCTTTCTTTTTGTCAGTAAGTACACACTGGATCTTATAGATGTGGAATTTCATATCCTCCAGATCTCTGGAAAGGAGAATTCCTCCCTGATGAAGAAGCCCGATGTGATCGCAGATATCTTCCAGCTCACGAAGATTGTGGGAAGCGATCACCGGCGTAAATTCTCGACTCATGATCTCCGATGCAAAAATACTTTTTACTGCCTGGCGCATTACCGGGTCCAGGCCATCAAAGGTTTCATCACAAAACAGATATTTCGTTCCTGTACTGATTCCCAGGATCACCAGAAGCTGTTTCTTCATTCCCTTGGAAAAAGTGCTGATTTTTCGTTTTCCATCCAGATGAAACTGCTTCATCATTGTCTCAAAACGTGCCTGCTGAAATCCCGGATAAATACAACGGTAAAATTCTGCCATGTCCAGAGCATTGTAATTTGCCGGAATATATGCATCGTCCGGGATGTAGAAAAAATGCTCTTTGATCCTTTCATTTTCAAAAACCGGTTCTTCATCCATCAGCACCTCTCCTCTGTCCTGACGGATGATCCCGGCCATGATACGGAGCAGAGTACTTTTTCCCGCACCGTTGGAGCCGATCAGTCCAAAAACCTCCCGTTCCCCGATATCCATGGTGACCTTATTTACTGCCTGTATCTTACCAAAAGCTTTGCTACAGTTTTTTATCTCAATCATCGTTTCCCTCCTTATAGCATGAGCAGATCACATCAATCATTTCTTCCTCCCCTACTCCCAGAGCCATTCCCTTTTCTGTGATCTTTTTCAGCTCACTTAAGGTTTCTTCCACACCGATCTGCCTGATCCTGCTGCTGTCTGTGACAAAACTGCCTTTCCCTTCACCGGACAGATCAGCCCTGCTGCTCCAGTTCCATATATGCCCGCTGGATGGTATTGGGATTGATGGATAATTCCACGGCCAGCTGCCGCACAGACGGCATCTTGGAAGATGGCTCCACAGCTCCTGACAGGATCAGCATCCGGAATTTCTCTACGATCTGTTCGTAAATGGGACGTCTGTCTGATAGTCCAAGAATAACATACGACGCTCCTTTCTCTGTAATCTGTGTATTAAGTGTATTAATTCTTTTAATACACTTATGATAGCACATGATACAAAGGTACGCAAGAAATGGTCTCTTAAATAAATATAAAATCTATATAAATTTACCGGCAGCAAAAGATTCCGGCATATTTTTATAAAAAAAATCTGTAATGGCATCCTTATACTATGATTCCACTACAGATTCTCTGTAAAGCAAATATTCATCTATCACTCTGCCTGATCCAGTAGCAGGCAGACATTCGTGTTCCACATTGGATCAGACAGCCCGGTAGCCACGTTTTTCTCCCCGGCGTGCAAAATACTGATATCCTCCGATCATCGCTGCCGCAAAAACACCATAGATCATCAGAAGGCTTCCTGCTCCGGCTTTTTCCACCAGAGTCTGGGCGTATTCACTGAAAATAAGTATCCAGGTATTGGCTCCGATGTGCATCAGCACACTGGTCCACTTATTACCGCCCATCTCCAGAAACCACGCAAAAATCCCTCCCAGAACAAACGCATACACAGCCTGCAGGACATTTCCGTGATAAATTCCGAAAAACGCCGCAGAGATCACAGCGGAAACCAGCACTGAAAAGTGATCCCGAAGTCGCAGATAGATCAGCCAGCGAAAGATCATTTCTTCTGCAACAGGCGCTATGATTCCCATCCAGAAGATCATCATAAATAAACTCTTTCCTGAAGTAATCTTCGTCATCGTCTCTCCATAGCTGGATGAGATCCAGTTCTGCAGGATCGCCACTAGCACATTGGCATACTGGGCAAATCCGGCTCCAGCAGCAAGAAGAAGCAGCATTTCAGGAATAGATAGCCTTTGTTCCTCAACGGAAGTCAAACCGCCGATCAGCCTTCCTATACGATCCTTCCGATAAAAATATACTGCCGGAAACATAACCAACACTCCGGTAAGTCCGGTGATCACCAGCGTATAACTATAGTACCTTTCCTGTGCGTTGCCGACATGCCCTGCCAGCCAGAGAAGCACGGCGCTTCCGAGGATCTGTCCGATAAGATAATGGATTCCTGCCGGATAAAGCTCCCTCCACACTATTTGAAAAATATTCTGTCTGTGCAGAGGGGTCAGACGAAAAAATTCAGAAGTTCATCTGCGGAAGCTACGATCTGAAGAGGCTGTGCCTTTTCCAGTTCTTCTCTGCTTCCATATCCGTAAGATACAGCCACACACTGGATCCCGCATCGTCTGGCTCCAAGAATGTCATGTTCTCTGTCACCCACCATGATCACCTGGTCACGGTGGTCAGAAAGGCTCATTCTTTCCAGAGCTTCCTCGATCACCTGAGATTTGGTTACTTTCGGTCCATTGAGGTCCGTCCCGGCGATCACCTCAAAATACCGGCTCAGATTAAAATGGTCCATGATCTGTGTTACGTAAAAGGTCGGTTTCGCAGACGCCACTGCCAGCCGGTAGCCACGACGTTTCAGTTCTGCCAAAGTGTTTTCCACACCCGGATAAACGGTGTTCTCATACATTCCTTTTTCTGAATACCGCTCTCTGTAATATTCAATTCCCTTCTGTGCTGTCTCTTTATCAAATCCCGCATATTTCATAAACTGTTCCAGAAGCGGCGGACCCACAAAAACCTTCAATGGCTCCAGCTCCGGTGCCGAAACTCCAAGCTTCTCCAGTGCATACTGTACAGATTTCGTAATCCCCTCTCCGGATTCTGTCAGTGTTCCGTCCAGATCAAAAAAGATTGCCTTATACATAAATTCCTCCTGTTGTATAAAATAATCAGTAAGTATGCCTATTGTATCTACTGTTTTTCTGGTAAGTCCGTATGGTTTCATAGTACAGCTTCCCGGATTTCACAAAACCTATGAGTTCTACTTTCCAGGGATTTCTGCTTTTTTTCGGTAATTCCGCCAGAAGCTTTTTTCCTTGCCAGTAAAAATCACATTCTTTTCCATTGATCCGAAATGAAAGGATCTGGAACGGAATATCCGGACTGATCTCTATCCGGATCCTGTTACCGTCTGTTTTCATTCGGATCACCGGTTTTTGCTCTTTTTCTTTTTTCCTATCCGACGTTCCTGTTGGTTCTGTCCGATAGTAAGATAATGCCGGATTTTGCTTCTTCTCCCTCTTTGATGCATCTGTCACTGACTTTCGAACTGGTTTTTGAGTCAACGTTACAGATGGACTTGCTGTCACTGTCTGTATGGGGACCGGTTGTTCAGTCAGTATTGGCAGTTTTGTTGGTATCGGCGTTTCCGTCAGTTTTTCCGCAGGTATATCAGCTATCTCTACTTCTGCCGCAGTATTTCCATTTTCCATAAAGCTTTCTTCCTGAGAACGTACCTCATCTGTCTGAAAATCTAAATTCCATTGTGCAGACTCCTCCTGATCATTCTCTGATTCTGCCCAGGCAGCGGAATACTCCTCCGTATTTCCTTCTTCTCTGTTCCAATTATTATCATCACTTCCTTCTCCTGCATAGCTTTCTTCCCAGTCTTCCGGCAGCTGTCCGGTTCCTTCTCCCACATTCATATCAAATCCGCCGGTATCAAACTATCCATTCCTGACACATCAAATCCATAGGCAGCAATGGAAGGGATCATCCAGCTGCATAAGACCAGCAGAAACAAAACAATAAAACAGGTTTTCCTACTAGGAAATTTCATTTGTTTTGGTTTTTTTCTGATCACTTTCTCTTCTTTTTCTCATTGATCTCCTCCCAAAGCTGCAGATTTCTGCTTTCACTGTCATCCAGTAATTCCGCTTTTTCTTTCTCTTTATAATCTTCCCACAGCTTTCTGCTGGCCTCTTTCTGCCCGGTCCGAATAAGAAACATCCCATATTCTCCGTAAGCCACAGGATATTCTGCATCATACAGAAGAAGATTTTCATAATATAAAGCCGCTTTTTCCGGTTCACACAAAAGCTCCGCATTCCATGCCAGCAATAGCTCAATACGACGCTGCTGTTCTTTTTCCCCATAATTTCTACTTAACCTCTGGAGTCTCTTTTCCGCTGCCATACAGCACTTTTCCCGATCTTTTGAGTCTTCCGGATACTGTCTGGCTTCGTAATACAAATCTGTTACTTCTGAGATCGCCACAGAAAATTCTTCCGTTTTCAGCAATCCTGCTATCAAGATCAGTGTTCCTATCAGAATCCCTGCAGCTGCCGCTTCCAGAAATCGTTTTCTCCAAGTGATCATCCGATATCTGTTTTCCAGCTTTTGGATTTTCTTCTGAACCACTGACATATCCGAATATCTGTATTTTCCTGTTTTCTGGTACATCGGAACAGAAGCAAGAAATCCGGATATAAAATCCACTGCCATTTCTTTTTTCTGCAAAGCTTTTCCAGGGTCTTCCCCAGAGCATAAATATCACTTCCCGGTCTTAAGTAGCCCTGATACTGCTCCGGCGCCGCATAGCCTTTCGTTCCTTCACAGATCTGTTTTCTTTTCCATGATCGAACATGCACTTCCAAGATCTATCAGATACAGATGCCCGGTTTCAGAAAACATAAGATTATCCGGTTTCAGGTCCCCGTAACAGACCGGTGGCTTCCGACTGTGAAGATATTCCAATACTCTGGCAATCTCCTTTCCCAGAGCAAGGATTTCCCTTAAAGAAAACCGTTTTCCTGAACGAAGAAGTTCTCCCAGCGACTGCCCCTTGATATATTCCATGATCAGATAACAGTACTCCCCTGTTTCCACATAATCGATAATCTTCGGTATTGCAGGATATTCCAGATGCTGCATGAGTCTGGCTTCTTTTTTCTTTGCGATCGGTATCTCTTTCACTGCACGGCAGATACCAAGTTCCATATCTTTTGCCAGATAAAGCTTCCACCTCCGCCATGTCCAATTTGTTCTACAATGCAATAACGTTCTTTCAGAACATTTCCGATCAGACAGATCACCTTCCTCTCATTTCTGTCAGACAATATTTATGATTACGTTTCTTATTGATTTGGGATAATCCGGTGAATTCCGGTTTGAAAAAAATCAGATAACTTATAGTCAGGCAGAAATTCGTGATCTGCCCTCGTTTAGGATAAGTCCTATTATAGCACGTCCTGTTCTTTTTGCAAAGAACTTTCTATATAAAAAAAGTCCGCCGAATATAGCAGACAAAAATGTCTCTTTATCCGGCGGTCTGTCATTATTCATAGTGTTTGTATCTGCAAAGCTATACCTTACATACGATCCGGTGCAGAGAATCCAAGAAGATCGATGCTTGTCTCAAGCACTCTTCTTGTAAGCTGGAGCAGCTGAAGGAAGGATTCCTTCTGTGCCTGATCCTCTTCGCTTAAGATCTTGGTCTCATGGTAAAAGCTGTTAAATGCATTGGATACCTCATAGATATATGCACAGATCTTATGTGGTGCTTTTTCTTCAAAAGCGTTCTCAACCATTGCCGCAAAGCCGGAAAGCTGAAGCATCAGGTTCTTCTCACTGGCATTGACTGCCGGAAGGATCTTACCTGTACTTAAATCTCCTCCCTCCTGTACATAACGGTTCAGGATCGACTTAATACGAACGATAGTATAAAGGATATACGGACCTGTATTTCCCTCAAAGGATGTAAAGCGGTCAACATCAAAGATGTAATCCTTGGTCGCCTGGTTGGAAAGATCTCCGTATTTGATTGCGGAAAGTCCTACGATCTTGGCAGTATCCTTTGCATCTTTATCTTTTACACTGCGATTCTCCACGATCTTACGATACATTTCCTCATCAATATCTGCGATCAGATTCTCCAGACGCATAACACCGCCTTCTCTTGTCTTAAACGGTTTACCGTCTTTTCCATTCATGGTACCGAAACCAAGGAAGGAAAGCTTGGTCTCCGGATTTACAAGACCGGTTTTTCTTGCGCAGCGGAATACCTGGATAAAATGCAGCTCCTGACGCTTGTCAACAACATAAAGGATCTCATCCGGCTGAAAGAGTTTCATACGCTCTACGATAGTAGCAAGGTCTGTGGTCGTATAGAGAGAAGCTCCGTCTGATTTCAGAAGCATACATGGAGGAATCTCCTTGGTATCACTCTCTTCTTTTACATCTACAACAAGAGCGCCCTGATCCTCATAGGCAAATCCTCGCTTCTTCATATCCTCTACCATATCCGGAATGTATGGCTGTGCATCGGATTCTTTTTTCCAGAGGTCAAAATCTACGTTCAGATTCGCATAGTTTCTCTTAAGGTCTGTTACAGATACATTCATAATATGATTCCAGAGAGCCATGTATCCCTGTTTTCCCTGCTGAAGAAGATGGGTTGCCTCAAGTGCCTCATTACGGTAAGCCTCATCCTCTTTTGACTTCCCACTGGCACATGGATAGATCTCTTCCAGCTCGCTGATAGTAAACGGTGCTTCTGCCGGATATTCACCGGTAAAGCTGTCATCAAAATATACCAGCTCCGGTTTCCGGTGTTTCAGCTCGGTGATGATCAGTCCCATCTGAAGGCCCCAGTCTCCAAGATGTACATCACCGATCACCTTATGTCCTACAAAACGTCCGATACGCTTGATGCTCTCACCGATGATCGCAGAACGGAGATGTCCTACGTGAAGCGGCTTGGCAACGTTGGTCCGCCATAGTCGATAATGATCGTCTTCGGATTCTTGCAGTCTCAACAGAAAGCTTCTCGTCCTCTGCCATCTTATTCATGTATTCTGCAACAAATTCCGGTTTCACATCCAGGTTGATAAATCCAGGCTTTACAACTTCTGCTCTGGAAAAGATCCGGCTGTCTGACAGCTGTGCTACCACATCATCAGCGATCATAAACGGTGCCTTGTGATATGCTTTGGCTCCTGCCATAGCACCGTTACACTGATACTCACATAAGTCCGGTCTGTTGGAAACAGTAACTTTTCCGTAGGACGGATCATAACCTGCTTTTTCAAATGCTGCGGAAAGTTCTTCCGCCATCTGTTCCATAATCTTCTTCATGTTTCAAACTCCTCATATCTTTGTTTCTGTATTTTATGCTTATAACGTCACTTTTCTTGAACATGCGACTGCAAGGGCACCATAACCGATATGGCAGGCAACACTTAAAGAAAGTGGATCCATATGTATCTCCATTCCCGGAAATACCTCCTGGATCTCTTTTTTAAATTCTTCTGCTTCTTCCAGATTTCCTGTATAAGCAGCCTGAAGACACATCTCACCGTCAGATGCGTATTCCTTAAAACGTGTTTCCCAATCATTCTTCATTGCCTTCAGCATGGCACGTTTGGCCTGCTTCTTGCCACGGACCTTGGCGTAGGCATCCAGCTTCTCTCCCTGGATCTGAAGTACAGGCTTCAGGTTCAGAACTGTTCCGATGGCTGCTGCTGCCGGTGTGATCCTGCCACCTTTTTTCAGATATTTCAGGGTGTCAAGTGTGATATAAATACTGGAATCGAGTTTCTGATCTGTAAGGATCTTCTTGATCTCTGCAGCACTTTTTCCTGCCTCGGCAAGCATCTTAGCATCCATTACAGACTGTCTCTGTGTTACGGAAATCCGCTGATTGTCCACTACCTGAACACGACCATTATAATCAATAGCAAGTCCCATTGCAGTAGAACAGGATGCACTCAGTCCGCTTGACATCGGAATATGAACGATTTCCTCATAATCTCTCAGAAGCTTGTCCCACAGATCACAGAGATCAGCCGGACTTGGCTGAGATGTGGAGATCGGTTCATCCTTCTTAAGCTTCTCATAAAACTCTTCCTGTGTGAGAGTTACACCTTCAAGATACATTTTTTCATTAATATAAAACGGCATCGGTATCACATAAACGCCAAGCTCTTCGGCCTGGGCCTGTGTGATACCGCTGTTGCTGTCTGTTACAATGGCAATTTTGCCCATTCTTTCTCTCCTCCTGGTCTGTTATCTCACAGTTCAAAGAATTAATGCATCAGCCCCTGATGAACTAATTCTTTGAACTGCTGTAGAAAGCCATGATGTTAGTGTATCATATTTTTTTCTATATCACAATTGGAAATTTCTGTGACCTTCGCTCACAAAAAACACCTCGCGGAATATTACCAGTGAACAGTAACCGCAAACAGTAACTAAAAAAACAGCTGCCATACAAATATTTATGCACAGCAGCTGTCACACTATTTATCAAAAATATCCTTATCTATTTATGATCTGTGTTTTATTTCATTTCTCTTACGATCTTTCGAACCGGAAGAACAAATGTCGGAGATACGGACAACTCATCCAGTCCCATCTCTACAAATCTCTCAGTAAGTGTAGTGTCCGCACCAAGCTCACCACAGATTCCGGCCCAGATACCTTCTTTGTGTGCATTATCCACAACCATCTGGATCATACGGAGAACTGCCTCATGATGGGAATCATAAATGTTGTCAAGCTTTGCATTCTGACGGTCAATAGCCAGTGTATACTGGGTCAGATCATTGGTTCCGATACTGAAGAAATCAACCTCTTTTGCAAGAAGATCACTGATCATAACAGCTGCCGGAGTCTCGATCATGATACCCTGCTCCACGTCATCACGGAACGGGATCCCCTGTTCCTTAAGCTCTGCTTTTACTTCTGCTACAATAGCCTTGATCTGCTTCACCTCTGTTACAGAGATGATCATCGGATACATGATGGAAATATTTCCGAACATGCTTGCGCGGAAAAGTGCTCTCAGCTGTGTCTTAAATACTTCCGGACGGTCCAGACAGATACGGATCGCACGATATCCCATTGCAGGTTCTCCTCATGCGCCATATTAAAATAATCGATCTGCTTGTCCGCTCCGATATCCAGAGTACGAATGATAACTTTTTTGCCGGCCATATTCTGAGCTACGGTCTTGTAAACCTGGAACTGCTCTTCCTCTGTAGGATAGTCTTCTTTTTCCAGGTATACGAACTCACTTCGGAAAAGTCCGATGCCTTCCGCATCATTGGCAAGTACATTCGCAACATCACCTGTACTTCCGATGTTGGCATAAAGGTGGAGCTTACGACCGCTCTTGGTAACAGTTTCTTTACCTTTCAGCTCTTTGAGCATTGCACGCTGTGCAAGTTCATCGGCACGCATATCCTCATATTTTTTAAGGGTCTCTGCATCCGGCCCAACGATCAGATTTCCGCTCTTTCCGTCTACGACTGCCATCTTACCGTCCATGGACTCATCGTATTCAATATTGATCAGCGCCGGAATATTCATGGTTCTCGCAAGGATCGCAGTATGTGAGTTAGAAGAACCTTTTCTTGTGACAAAAGCAAGAACCTTGCTCTTATCCATCTGTACAGTCTCACTTGGTGCAAGATCCTCTGCAACTACGATCACCGGCTCGGATGCTTCAAGCTCTCCATCTCCATGGCCGGAAAGCACACGTACCAGACGGTCTGAGATATCCTTTACATCAGCTGCTCTTGCTTTCATATAATCGTCGTCCATCTGTGCGAACATTGATGAGAAGTTATCACCAGTTGTTGCAACCGCATATTCTGCATTTACAGACTCTGTACGGATAATGTTGTGGATGGAATCCAGATAGTCATCATCATCCAGCATCATCTGATGAACCTCAAAGATTGCCGCTCCGGACTCTCCAACTTCCTGAAGAGCCTTGTCATAAAGCTTCTGAAGCTGTGCCACAGCCTGCTCTCTGGCTGCCTCCACACGCTTTACCTCTTCTTCCGGATCCTCCACGTGAACACGTTTAACACTGGCGTCAACTTTCTGGAGGATTGAGATCTTACCGATCGCAATACCGGAAAAGACAGATTTACCTTCCAAAACCTTCATGAAATTATCTCCTTCTGTTTTTATATTTGCCCACTTATGATGTATTATATCACACTATCTAAAGATTCTGCCACGATTTTTTTGATCTCTAAAACCTGTAAAAACTCTATTTATACTTTCTTTTTTTGTCATATATACAGCAAAAGTGACAAAATAAAGACCGCAGAGCTTCATAAAACCTGAACAATACTTTCAAATATAAAAATAAGCATCTGCCGCCGGAATCCTTCCGGCAATTGCAGATGCTATATGTATATATATCTTTTTATTCACTGCGAAGGGCATCGATCGGATTAAGATTAGCTGCCTTTACAGATGGGAGAAGTCCGAAGATCAGACCAATCAGCATGGAAAATACCACAGAACCGATAATTGCCGGAACGCTGATGGCTGTTGGTGCCCCGGACACCTGAGACACCACTTTTGACAGGATGATCCCAAGGACCACACCAATGATTCCTCCGATGCTGGTCAGCACCGAAGCTTCCGTCAGAAACTGTCCCAGGATTACTTTTTTTCTTGCTCCGATAGCTTTTTTCAGTCCGATCTCACTGGTACGTTCTGTGACAGATACAAGCATGATATTCATAACACCGATACCACCAACAAGCAGGGAGATACTTGCAATCCAGATCAGCTGCTGATTGGTACTTTCGCTGAGCTTCTGGAGATTCTTGACCTTCTCCATAATGTCTTCCGCTTTATATTTAAAGTTCGATTTGTTTTTTTCATTCTGGATCCCTGTATTCAGAATATCCTCTGCTGCTTTTCCTACAGAACTCATATTATCTGTGCTGTCTGCACGGACTGTCACATTTTGCGGCTGATCAAATTTAAATGCAACGGGCCAGGTAGTATCCGGGATCATCACGCTTCCCATGATCGTCTGCGAATATTCCTCATACTCAGAAATCGTATTGATCTTCGGCATGCTGTCCTCACTCTGAGTAATCACACCTACAATGATGTACGGTTCTGATCCCACCTCAATGGTTTTCCCTACCGGCTCTCACTTCCGAAAATATTCTGTGCAGCATTGGAATCCACAAGAGCAACCTTTCGGTAGCTGTCATAATCTTTTTGTACAAATCCCCGCCCGGACTCGGACCAGGTTATCCCCTCGTTTTCAGATAATTGCTGTCGATCCCCGTACACGGTTCCGCCCTGAAAGCTTGTGTTTTTATAATAAACACTGGCAGACTGGCTGCTGTAATAAAATGTAGAACTGATCACATGATCCAAGTCTCCGATCGCCGTTTTCTGGGAATCAGAAATAACCGGCGGTTTGGCCGAGCTTCCGTAAGAACCATAATCCATATCGTATGTACTGTCTCCGTCATAGAGCATAACCTGTACGGTATTGTTTCCGGACCCGATCAGATCTTCCTTGATCTGCTCACTGGTACCTTTGATCGTAGATACAATTGCAATAATAGATGCAATACCAATAATAATACCCAGCATGGTCAGAAAGGATCTCATCTTATGTGACCATATTCCCTGAAAAGCCAGGCGTATATTTTCAAACATGAAATTTCTCCTTCCTGTTATTTATTCATTGTACATATCATCCAAAGTTACTTCTTTTGTCTTGGCTCCCTCCTTCACGGCATCACCATATGGGAAAGCAAGAAGATCATCGGATTTCAGACCTGAAGTTACAACTGCATAATATCCGCTGTTCACAATGCTTCCCACTGTGATCTGCTGCTTTTCAGTGTTCCCTTCACGTCTTTGTATACATAGCTGGTTCCATTTCCGTACGGATAAATGCCTTCATCACAACCATACTGCCTTCGGCAAGTTTATTTGACTTCAGAGATACCGTCACATAATCCTGGTCGGTAAACTGCAATGAACGATCTGTGATCTCTGCATTAAAGGTGTAATACGATACATTGGGATTAGAATCTCCACCATAATAAGCATTTGAAGAATCCACCGGGTAATCGGATACATTCAGTACCTTCGCCTCAAAGCTGCCGGAATTATAACTGGTACACTGAAGAAGTGTTCCCTCCTTCATCTGATCCAGCATCAGTTCGCTGACCGTTCCGGTAACATAAAAACCATCTTTGCTTTTTACTTTCAGAAAAGCATCTCCATTATAAGAACCCGTGACTTCATCTCCGATGTAAGCAACCGTTCCATCCAGTTTGCTTGTTATCAGCTTGTTTTTTATTTTGTTCTCCAGCTTAGTGATTTTCAGATTATTTTCCTCAATATCCAGTTTCAAACTTGCGATCTTGTTTTTCTGGATCTTGATCGCATCCTCTCTTGACATGGTTGTGCCATCAGTACCGTCATCTCCATCACCGCTGTCATCCGGTATCTCATCATCATTTTTGTCATATTTGGAAGCCTCGTCCAGTGTAAATTCTGTTTCCGCATACATATATACCGGATTTTCAAGAAGACTTCCATCGATCAGATAATATCCTGTACAGGAAAGTGTTCTGTCCTGAAAATCAGCAATGGTATCATTCTCATGAAACTCCAGCTGGAACCAGCTGCCTCCTTTCTGGACCACTTTGGTTCCATCCTCACTGTATCCCGCCATTCTGTTAAAGAAGGATCCCATCACCGTAACTTTGCCTTTGGCACTGCTTACAAGAAAAACATAGGGATCTTCTTCCGTACCGGTTCCTGTAAACGGCTGAGAAGTATAATCCAGCTTCTGATAAAATTCCGGTTCACCATCTGTGATCCCCGGAATTTCCGGTTCTGTTATATTGGGATCAGGAAGCTCATTGGGTCCCAGTGTGGGAGTCGGTGTCGGAGATACCGTTGGGGTGTCATCTTCTCCGGAACCCCAGTCCGTAGTCTCTCCGTCTGTAATATCATTGGCAGTAGGATCCTGGTAGGTCGGATCATGATCAGATCCTCATCGGATGCAGTTGTATCCTCTTCCATATCCGCTGTGTCATCTCCGGTCATCTGCTCTGTTTCACTGTCCGTCGTTTCTCCGGACGGCATTTCTTCGGTAACTTCCTCTGCAGAATCTTCAAGATCTCCTTCTGTATCTGTAAAGGCACTGAGAAGTAATGGCCTGGAGGAAGCCGCTGCAAGATAGCTGCCATCTGCAGTAGCCGCGGAACCGGTAGTTGACTGCATATCCTCGTCTCCGTCACTTCCGGAAGGTGTATCGGTATTTGTCATTTCTCCGTCATTTCCTGTATCACCACCTGTAAGATTCAGGTCCGTATCATCAGTACTGTCTGTACTGTCTTCGATGGGACCTCCATTCTGAAGACTTGTCAGACGGTTCTGTGCTTTGGTCAGATCCTGCTCCTGCTTCTGCTGTTTCAGCTTTGCAATATTCAGCTCCATCTCTACAAGTGTCATATCAAAGGAGATCAGATTATCGCCTTTTTACATCATCACCCTGGGATACATATATTTTCTCGATGATCATATCTTTATCCATATTTATATTCTGAGAAACATTCGTGGTGATGGTTCCATCCAGTGTTGTCTCCGAATACCAGTCCGTCTGAAGATTGCTGACGCTGGTTACCGGCACCTCTGTTACCTTGGATTCTTTCACATGCATAAGCCCTGTGTAGATTCCTCCGGCTGCCAATGCCGCAACCAGTACACCAACGATCACTCTCTTCACCACTTCATTCTATCACCTCTTTTCCTGCAGCTCACCGTCACGGATCATAACAACCCGTTTGGCATGTGCCGCGATCTCCGGGTCATGTGTGATCATCAGCACAGAAACTCCCTCATCGTTCAGCTTCTGAAACAGTTCCATAACCTGTGCTCCCGATTTCGTATCCAGTGCCCCGGTAGGCTCATCTGCCAGCAAAAGCTTGGGATTGTTTACGATCGCTCTTGCAATAGCCACTCTCTGCATCTGCCTCCGGAAAGCTGGTTGGGCTTAAAATCCACCCTGTCGGCAAGGCCTACACGCTCCAGAGCTTTTCGTGCACGTTCCGGCGCTCCTTTTTGGGAACCCTTGCATAATTCAGCGGCAGTTCCACATTTGTCAGCGCACTCTGCCTTGGAAGGAGATGAAAGCTCTGAAATACAAATCCGATCGTTTTCAGACGGATATCTGACATCTCATTCTCTGTACATTTGGCAATATCTTCTCCATTCAGGAGAAAAGTTCCCTTGGTAGGTTTGTCCAGGCATCCGATAATATTCATCAGTGTAGTCTTTCCGGAACCGGAAGGTCCCATGATCGCCACATATTCTCCCTCCTCCATGGAAAAATCTACATCTTTCAATACAGGTACCGTCATTTTCCCCTGTTGATAATCCTTATATATTCCTTTTAAATCCAAAATCATTCTGTCGGCGCTCCTTCCATCGGAACAAGGTCATCTCCCGAAGAAATATCGTCTGTCGCATCCATCATGTCACTGTCGATCGCTCCATCTTCGATCATTTCAGGCTCTGAGCCATCACTTTCCGTGTACGCAGAATCATCAATACTTTCATCACCCTCGGAATCATCCCACATCGCCGCTGTAGTCTGATCTGCAGTACCTTCTGTGACAGACATACCTTCTTTCAGCTCATCTGTCGGAAATGCGATCTTATCTTTTTCAGAAAGTCCGTCTGCGATCTCATATTCCCCAAGATCTTCATCATACTGTCCTAATATGACATCTCTCTTCTCCAGCTTGTTCTGACCGTTTGCGATCCAGACATATGGGCTGTCTGTATCCGCATCCACGATAAAATAATCGTTCAGCCAGATACCGGACTTCTTCTCATCCTGTCCTTCGTCCGGTTCAATATACACATGCTGCCCCAGCATCAGACCCTCAGATGAATCCAGATTCACATAAAACGGATAGGTACTGGATGATGTCTGATCATCACTGGCACTGGACATTCCGAACATTGCCATATCCGAACTGCTGTTGCTGGTAGAATTATCCAGGTCAACAGAGCCCATGGTGCCCTTCCAGGTTTTTGAAGAATCCACCCTGGAACGAATGATCACAGGAGTTCCCTCTATGATCGAATCACGGTTTATTTCATTTACCGTTCCCTTTACACGATAAGCACCTGTACTCAGGATCGTGATAAATGCATTGCCGGAGCTGTTTCCGGAACTGGAATCTGTGGAATCCGTCGTGCCTTCTGTCAGCGTATCCTCCACGCCCTCAGAATCATCACCGCCCATCTTGGAGGTATCGATCTTCTGGATCACTCCATCGATCTCACTGCGCACCTCGGTATTCTGCGTTGCCTGGGAAAGCTTATCGATCTCTGCCTGTTTGCTTTTCTGATCATATTCATTCTTCTTGAGATTCATTTTCTGTGTTTCGATCTCTATTGTATAGGAAAGCTGATTATCTGCTGTAGCTTTCTTTTTCTCAGCTTCCAGTGTAGTGATCTGATCAGATATACTTAACTGTTCGTTTTTCAGGCGGTCCAAGGCCAGCTGTGCTTCCTGAAGACTTTGCTGGATACTTCTAAGATCATACTGAAAAAGAAGCTGCCCTTTCTTGACTTCCTGACCGGTCTTTACCTGAACTTCTTTTACCTTTCGGCCGCTTTCGATCTTTACCTGAACCGTTTCCTGCGGTTCCACAACACCTGCATATCGGTTTTCCACTCCGGAATCCATTTCCGAAAGCTTGCTTATCTTTGTTACATATACAATATCGCTGCCTCCTGCGGACCCTGCATGATGTGTATAATAATACCATCCACCGGCTCCGATACCGGCTGCAAGTACAAGGACCCCAAGTGCGATCAAAATACGTTTTTTCATATCTGTCCCCTTTTCTCAGCATCGTACTAAAACTATCTGTTGCTTCAAACATCATAGCAGATTCACTCTAAAAAGAAAAGTCCCTGAAGAAAACGATGCAGATTTCACAGATTTTTCATAAAAAAGTCTCCTTTTTCTCCATTTTTGCGATATTTTGACTTTCGGTACTTATCTGCTAAAATGTTGTAATATAACTTTTTTGAAAGGAAAGAACAATATGAAGATAGTGAAACATCTGCTGGCTTTCTTGATGATCATTCTTCTCTCAGTTTTTTTATGTAGCTGCTCCCAGTCGGCCAAAGCTCATGCGGAGAAGGCGATCAAAAAAGATCTGGATCTTCTTAAAAATCTGGACTCTGAAACAACCATGCAGTACATATCCTATCAGGAACTGTTTCCGGATTCTGATGACAGCACAAAGCTTTCTGCTGACATAAAAGAAGTATTTTCTCTCTTCTTTCAGAATTTCGATTACAAAATCCTGGGTATATCCGTTGATAGCGATGAAAAAAATGCTTCTGCGCAGCTTAAGCTTACTACTCTGGATGCTGAGGCTCTTGCCAGTGATTTTGTTTCTGCAAGCCTTCAGGAAGAAATACTGGAAACCGCCTCCGGTAAAGAAAATGATAACGGAAATTCCCTGGAGCAGCGTTATCTGCTCCTGTACAAGCTTCTCAAGAATAACACGTACAGTTCTGCAGAACGCAATACTTCCATCCAACTAAACAATCTTGGATCTTCTTCAGAACCTGACTGGGAGATTACGCACAGTTCCTCTCTCGAAAATGATCTGGTCGGTGGCCTTATCACCTATCTGTCCGATCCTGATCTTGTGCCGCCTGCCGAAACGCTTACCGTCTATCTGAAAACGCTTCAGGAAATGGATGTAAAGCAGATGGCTAATTATTTAGGGCTGGATTCCATTCTGAACACTTCAGATTCGGCAAAAAACGCCATTGCCTCTGCCCTTATGGAACAGTTTCACTCCTGTTTTAACTACAAAATATCAAGCACCTCTGTTTCCGGATATCTTGCTGAGGTGGACGCAGAGCTTACCACATTTGACAGTAATTCCATTCTTACACAGTACGAAAAAGAATTGAATACTTATCTGGCTTCTGCTGATGCAGTGATCGACGGTTCCCAGAAGCGTTACAACAAATCACATGAACTGCTTCTGGACAGTATCAGGAATAATCAGGCAACCATAACTGCCACTGCTACCTTCCATCTCACAAACGATGGTGCATCCTGGAAGCTTGAGAATGCAGGTACCGAACTGGGCAATGCCATCTTCGGAACTCTTACCGCTTCACCGGTTCCTGAAGATTCTACCGAAGATAACGAATAAAGAATAAAAGCTAGAAAACCCGTGAATATCTGCTTTCTCTGACAGGAAAGCGTGATCTTCACGGGTTTTTTATATTCTTCTTTTTTATATTCCGGATATGATCTTTATAAAAAGCAATGCAAGGACTATAAGAATAATAGGCCGTATGATCCGGCTTCCGTTTTTCATAACCATACCTGCACCGGTATAATGTCCTGCGATCGAGAACACTGACGCTGCAATTCCAAGCATGATCACAATCTTTCCGCTGAGCAGAAATACAACAAGAGCCGCTACATTAGAAGAGAGGTTGGTAACCTTCATGGTACCGGATGCTTTTGCCACACTCATTTTTCCCAATCCTGTAAACAAAAGCAGGAGAAAAGTTCCTGTTCCTGGTCCATAAAATCCATCGTAGCATCCTACAGCAAGAGAGCATACGGCACAGAGCAGGATCTGTTTTTTTCTGGCGATCTCGCCACCCTTCTCATCCATATTTTTCTTGCGCAGCACATAAAAAGCAACCACCGGAAGAACAGGGATCAGCATATAACGCAGGAGCTTATCACTGGCTATAAGAGCAAGGTGAGCTCCTATGGAAGATCCAGGAGTGCCATTGGAATACATGGAAGCACCAGGATCCAGTCCACAAATTTATTTTTGCACAGACGGACAGTTGAGATCAATGTTCCTGTTGCTGATGACAGCTTGTTGGTGGCAACAGCATTATGTACAGGAACTCCGGCCAAAAGATAAGCAGGCAGGGAGATCAGTCCTCCCCCGCCTGCTACAGCATCTACAAATCCGGCAAGAAATACAAGTGGGCAAACGATCAGAAATGTATAGATTGTCGGCTGCATGATTTTTTATTCTTCCTCTTCTTTCTGCGGCTCAAGGTCAAGTCCCAGCTCATGAAGCTGTGCCTCACTTACCTGGCTAGGAGACTGAGTCATCAGACAGGAGGCATCCTTAACCTTCGGGAATGCAATAACATCACGGATCGTATCTGCCTTTGCCATAAGCATAACAAGTCTGTCAAGGCCATATGCAAGTCCTGCGTGTGGCGGAACTCCATATTTGAAGGCATCCAGAAGGAATCCGAACTGCTCATGTGCAGCTTCTTTTGTGAAGCCAAGTGCCTCAAACATTCTTTCCTGAATATCATCCTGATGGATACGCACGCTGCCACCGCCAATCTCATTTCCGTTAAGAACGATGTCGTATGCTTTTGCACGAACTTTCCCGGATCTGTGTCAAGAAGCGGAAGATCCTCCTCCATAAGCATGGTGAACGGATGGTGCATTGCTGTAAAACGGTTCTCCTCCTCGCTCCACTCAAGAAGCGGGAACTCTGTTACCCATACGAAACGATACTCATTTTTATCTAAAAGATCCATCTGTTTTGCAAGCTCAAGACGGAGTGCTCCCAGTACATCGTATACCAATTTTGTCTTATCTGCTGCAAAAAGAAGAAGATCTCCCGGCTTGCCGTCCATAGCTTTTACAAGAGCATCCATCTCTTCATCTGTCATAAACTTGGCGAAAGAAGATTTTCTGGTTCCGTCCTCTGCAATGGCAATGTATGCAAGACCTTTTGCACCATAACCTTTTACGAACTCAACAAGCTTATCGATCTTCTTTCTCGGCATTGCGCCCTGACCTTCTGCATTGATACCACGAACACTTCCGCCGTTCTCAAGCGCACCTGTGAACACACCAAATCCGCAGTCTTTTACGATATCACTGACATCATGAAGTTCCATACCGAAACGCATATCCGGCTTGTCGGAACCAAAACGATCCATAGCTTCCTGCCAGGTAATTCTCTGGATTGGGAGTTTTACATCGATATCCAGAACTTCTTTGAACAGGAATGCAAGATATCTCTCGTTAACATCGATAACATCGTCTACATCAACAAAGGAAAGCTCCATATCGATCTGTGTGAACTCCGGCTGACGGTCAGCACGAAGATCTTCATCACGGAAGCATCTTGCTATCTGGATATAACGATCAAATCCGGAGCACATCAGAAGCTGTTTGTACAGCTGCGGAGACTGTGGAAGGCCATAGAAGCTTCCCGGATGAACACGTGATGGTACCAGATAGTCTCTGGCTCCCTCAGGAGTACTCTTTCCAAGCATCGGTGTCTCAATCTCAAGAAATCCCTCTTCTGTAAAGAACTGTCTTGTAAGCTGGGCAACCTTGCTCTTCATCATGATATTTCTCTGAAGATCCGGTCTTCTTAAATCAAGATAACGATATTTAAGTCGGATCTCATCTTTTGTCTTGCTATTCTCCTCGATCGGGAATGGAGGAACATCTGCCTCAGCAAGAACACGGAGGGATTTTACACGAAGCTCGATCTCGCCAGTTGCAAGATTCTCGTTTACTGCTCCTCCACGTTTCTCTACGGTACCGGTTACAGCAATAACAAACTCACTACGCAGTTTGCCTGCTTTTGTAAAGCCTTCCTCGTCAATGCTGCCATTCTCAAAATCAGCTGCATGATCCCGGAACGGTCACGAAGATCCACAAATACAAGACCTCCTTTATTTCTGGCTTTTGCCACCCATCCCATTAATGTTACTTCTTTTCCGACCATCTCTGTGGTCACTTCTGCACATCGGCAAGTTCTGTGCAGTCCCTGCATGCTTTCAGCCATCTCTTTATCCTCCTCTGACTATTTTTTTATAGTCATTTTAATTTACTCTGCTATCTCCGTTTTCAGACGGGCAGTTTCAGTCTCTGTTGAAAAATTCTACATACTCTGTATAACCATCTGCTGCCAGCTGGTCTTTCTGGAATTTTTTGTTCTTTTCATGATAGAGATATTGATCTGTGTACCTGCACTTCTTTCCTCAGTTGCCTGTTTCAGGATATTCAGAAGCTTGTCTGCCGGCATGTTCTTCTCAATCAGATATGCTTTCTTGCCATTCTTGGTTGGAATCTCATAGCCTCTCTCAAGAAGCAGCATAACGATTCTCTCAAATCCAATGGAGAAACCACAAGCACAGATATTATTTCCTGTAAATTTACCGATCATCTCATCGTACGTCCGCCTCCACCGACGCTTCCGCCGAACTCATCCATGGAAATCTCAAAGATCGGACCTGTGTAATAGGACATTCCACGTACCAGTGTAGGGTCAAAGGACATTTTGAAGTCTGCTGTTTTTACAGATTCTACAGTGTTGATGATCGTTTCAAGATCCTCTGCAATACCTGCTTCCAGAACATCAGAAAGTTTTTCTTTAATATAACGGACACCCTCAACATCGTTGGTGATCTCACGGAAAAGTCCAAGATAAGTGTCAATACTCTCTTTAGCAAAGCCCTCTTTCTCAAGTTCCTCTGCAACTCCCTCGATGCCGATCTTATCCATCTTGTCAAGAATAATAAAGACAGTATCAAAGCTCTCTGTCGGGAATCCGCTGTACTGAGCCATTGCCTTCAGGATTCTTCTGTCATTGATACGGATAGTAAAGTTATGGAAATCCAGTTTTCCAAGAAGTGTTGTTGTTGCAAGTACAAGCTCGATCTCGGCAAGATAGGTCGGCTCACCCAGGATATCGATATCACACTGCATAAACTGACGGAAACGACCTCTCTGCGGACGGTCAGCTCTCCATACATTTCCCATCTGAAGTGCCTTAAACGGAGCCGGAAGCTCGTTTGCATTATTGGAATAATATCTGGAAAGCGGTACGGTCAGGTCATAGCGAAGTCCGGAATCTGTCAGATCATTCTCTGTTTTTGCAGTATCCAGTTTCAGTTTCTCGCCTCTCTTCATGATCTTGAAGATCAGCTTTTCATTTTCACCGCCCTGCTTGCTGCAGAGATTCTCAATATGTTCTACACAGGGAGTCTCGATCGCGGAAAAACCAAAGGTTCCATACGTCTCTCTGATCATATTCATCACATAGTTACGGATTGCCATTTCCTTCGGTAAAATGTCCTTCATTCCTGTAACCGGTTTCTTTTTTAATGCCATAGTTTCCTCCTTTATGAATCACCCTCTGAAATGCAAGAAACACCTGCATGTCAAAGTTTTAATCTCATCGATCATCAGTCTTAAAACTTCATCTTTTCCAGAGCTTTCCGATATGGTCTGTCCATACTCAAAGCCGCATATACATCACATACTCTCAGTATCCTTGCACCCATAGGGATATCCTTTCCGCTTCTGTTGCTGGGATAACCGCTGCCATCAAAATTCTCATGATGATAAAGAATACTTTCCAGAACATAATCGGAATATCCCTGGTCTTTCAGGATCTCATAACCTAATGTGGAGTGCATGCGGACATATTTCAGTTCTTCAATGACCATCGGATTCTGCTCTTGGCCATTAATGTATCCTTCCAGCTTCAGCTTGCCTATATCATGGAGCATTCCGGCAATGGCCAGCTGATAGCATTCTTTCTCACCAAGACCAAGCTCCTTTGCCACATCATAGGCAAGGTTACTGACAACAGTCCCATGTTTCAGCTCTGCGGAAAGATCCATTTCCAGGATCCGGTCCTGCGTAGTTTCACTTATCTTCTGTACGCTTTTCAAGGATCCGTCTCTCCTTTCCGTCTACAGCCATTTTGCAATGCCCTCGCGTTTTCTCTCGATCATTTCATCGATACGTGTGATATAATTGACAACATCCTTCACATTCTCCACACGCTCAATGCGCTGTCCGTGATCAAACACAAGTTTGGAGGAACCACTTGCCACCCAGTGCGATGATCGGCTGCTTTTCCTCCATAATCAGTATATTGTA
>ENA-OQHA01000341-OQHA01000341.1-human-gut-metagenome-genome-assembly--contig:-NODE-341-length-24606-cov-2.720332_pt1 | contig 24606 bp, 32 predicted proteins | sample MGYA00242558_ERZ504707 | MGnify/ENA primary metagenome ERZ504707 (study PRJEB26092, sample SAMD00036197) | human gut metagenome | host: Homo sapiens | study: EMG produced TPA metagenomics assembly of...
AAGGAATCGCTACACCACTTCCTTCACTCCTACCTTTATGGTATCGGCTTGTGGTTCACTACACTTGGCGGTAAATACCTGTGGTCAGACTATCTCCGACTGAATTAGTGCCATGCCCGGCACACGCATAAAAAAGAGTGCTTAGCACTCTTTATTTATATTGATGGGATTTTCCGATAATATCAGTGATATTTTCAATACCCATTGCATCTAGTTCATCATTCATTTCCTGAATAATACGAGGACATGCATATGGATCTACTAAGTTAGCACAACCAACCTGTACAGCACTTGCACCTGCAATCATCATTTCGATTGCATCTCTACCAGTAGAAATACCACCCATACCAATAACTGGGATATTAACTGCCTGAGATACTTGATAAACCATTCTTAAAGCGACAGGGAAGATTGCTGGTCCTGAATAACCACCTGTCTTATTCGCAATAATAGGCTTACCTGAATGGATATCAAAACGCATGCCAACAAGAGTATTGATCATTGAGATACCATCAGCACCCGCTTCTTCTACTGCTTTCGCAATTGCGACTATGTCAGTGACGTTTGGAGATAGTTTGACATATAATGGTTTATTGATCACTGCCTTAACTGAACGAGTGACTTCTGCAGCCATGGCAGGATCAGTACCCATTGCCATACCACCTGCATGAACATTAGGACAGCTGATATTAAGTTCTAATGCACCAATACAGTCTTCTTTAGTTAGTTTTGCAGCAGTCTGTACATAATCATCCACACAGCTGCCACCAATATTCGCAATAGCTTTTCCTGAATAGACTTCTCTTAGTTTAACTAATTCAGTCTTGATGACTTCATCAACACCTGGGTTCTGTAAACCAATCGCATTTAGTAAACCAGAAGGTCCTTCCGCAATACGTGGAAGTGGGTTACCATAACGTGGTTCAAGAGTTGTACCCTTCAAGCTCATAGAGCCTAATACATTAATATCATAGAACTTAGTAAATTCATAACCGAATCCAAAAGTACCACTTGCTGGAATAACAGGATTCTTCATATCAAGTCCTGGTAGTTTTACATGTAAATTAGCCATTGATAATCACCTCATCTGAAGAAAGGACAGGGCCTTCTACACAAATTCTCTTATATGGTTTAGTTTTTACTTCACATGAACATCCCATGCAGGCCCCAAAGCCACATCCCATTCTTGCTTCAAAAGAAAGAGAACCATTGTCTGGGAAGTTCTTTACTAATGCATCCAACATTGGTTCTGGACCACATGCATAGTAATGATCAAAAGTTAAGTTATTTTCTTTAATGGCATCAATCACAGTACCCTTAGTACCATAAGTGCCATCCATTGTAGAAATATAAGTAGGACAAAGTTTCTTGAATTCTTCTTCATAGAACACATCATAAGAACCATTGAATCCAAGTACTGCAGTCACCTTTACACCTTTTTCAATAAGTCTTTTTGCTAGACCATACATAGGCGGTGTACCACTTCCCCCACCTACGACAATCACTTCATTATAATCAGTATCAATAAAACCATTACCTAAACCGATTAACACATCTAGCTTTTCACCTGGTTTCTTTTCTGAAAGAATCTTAGTTCCTTCACCTCTAATACGATAAATAAGCTTAATATGTGTATTATCATAATCTAAGATACTCATTGGTCTTCTTAAGTATGGCTGAAGTGAGTCGTTGATCTTAATATTGATGAACTGACCAGGTGCTGTAATAAAACGAGCCCCTTCTCCTTCAAGTTCCATTTCAAATAGACCAGGAATTAATTCTTTATTGTAGTTGATTGTAAGAAAATCCTGATAGTTCTTCATGTTATTCCTCCACTAATAATTGTCCATCGACAATATTCATAATTAAAGCGCCTTTTACTTTCCATCCTAAGAAAGGTGTATTGCATGCTTTAGACTTTAAGTCTTCTTCTTTGATTGTATATTCCTTATTCAAGTCAAATGCACATAGATCTGCCTTCATACCTTCTTCAATAGAAGCATCTAAATTTAATGTCTTGGCAGGTCCAGTAGTAAGACAATCAAGAACTGTCTCTAATTTAATTAAGCCTTCTTCTACAATATATGTATAAATAAGTGGGAAAGCATGCTGTAAGCCAATGATTCCAAATGGTGCTTTATCAATTTGGTTTACTCTTTTCATCTCTTGCATGAGGGGCATGGTCTGTCGCAATAACAGTAATGACTCCATCATTCACTGCCTTGATGATTGCATCACGGTCTTCTTTTGTACGAAGAGGTGGATTCATCTTATAGTTAGGATGACAATCCTGAATGTTATCTTCTGTCAAAATTAAATGATGAGGTGATGTTTCACCACTGACTCTTTCACCACGTGCACGACTTGCACCAAGTAATGCCACTGTTTCTTTTGTCGAAATATGACAGATATGATATCTGTTGTGAATTTCATCTACAAGATGTAAATCACGATCTACCTGTTTATATTCACTTGCACTATTAATACCAATTAAGCCATGTTCTTTCGCATAATGACCTTCATGAATACATCCACCATGTAATTCTGATTCATCTTCACAATGAGCAACAATGATAGAATCAAGAGCTTTTGCACGGGTCATAGCTTCCTTCATCTTTTCATCCTTCTGGACACCTTTACCATCATCAGAGAAACCAAGAACAATAGGTTGTTTAATATTTTCTTCCATATCAACAACCTTCTGGCCTTTTAGTTCTTCTGTAATAGCACTATAAGTATAAGTTTTTACCTGTGCATCCTTTTCACAACGTTTAGTGAAGTCTTCAATAGTTTCCTTATCATCCATATAAGGTAATGTATTGGCCATTGCAACAATAGTACCATATCCACCATAAGTGCAGATGCACTACCTGTAGAAATAGTTTCTTTATGTTCAAAGCCAGGTTCACGAAGATGTGTATGAATATCAATAAAGTTATGAGATAAAAGTGCTCCGTGAAGATCAATGACTTGATCTGCTTCTTCATTACATGCACCAATCTTCTTGATGATGCCATCTTCAATCAATACATCTGTATCACTAAATGCTTGATGACGATACAAATGTGCATTTTTTAATAATAAACGCATAATCTACCCCCTGTATTTTTCTATTAGTTTTTCTTCAACACATGCTGGTACAAGTCCTTCTACACTATGTTTATGAGATACAATCTCTTTCACAAATGAAGAAGATACAAATGTATAAGCAAGACGTGTCATTAGAAAGACAGTTTCAATGCCGTTATCTAAATACTGGTTTGTAAAGCACATGAGAGACTCATAGTTATAGTCTTCTGTTGCACGTAAACCACGCACTAATACCTGTGCCCCTACTTCCCTTGCATACTCTACAGCAAGACTACTGCTTTCGTCAATGACAACATTGGGAAACTGCTTCGTTGCTTCTCTTAACATCTCCACACGTTCTTCTACAGTAAATAAGCATGTCTTATGTGGATTAATAAAAATAGTCACATAAAGTACATCATACATCTTAGATGCACGTTCAATGATATCAAGATGGCCATTGGTCACAGGATCAAATGTCCCTGTATATACTGCTTTTATCACATTGCAGCCTCCTCGTATTTCACAATCTGTAAACAAGTAATACCATAATTATTTTCTTTAATAAGTTTAATGGTGCTTCATATTCAAGCTTTTCTTCAGTTAAGTCTTCTACCACAATAATACAGCCATCCATTAAATTTCCATTATCCTTTAATGTATGAATAATATCCATATTAACTTTCATACCATAAGGTGGATCTAATAATACAAGACTAAACTTAATTCCTTCTTCCTTAAAAGTACCTAAAGCTTTACGATAATCAGCCTTTATTACATGCGCATTTGTAATCTTTAAACTATTAATATTTTCTCTAATAACCTGAAATGCCTTATATTGTTTATCTACTGCATAAAGTTCATCCATTCCTCTACTTAATGCCTCTATACCAAGGCCTCCACTTCCTGCAAATAAATCAAGACAAATTCCTCCATCAAAATAAGGACCAATCATGTTATAAAGATTCTCTTTATTTTATCTGTCGTAGGACGAGTTAATTTTGTAGGGACAGCCTTTAACTGTCTACTTTTATATTTACCTGCTATAACGCGCATAACTTCTTCCAATCCTTCCCTTTGCGAGTTCATCACTGATATCATCAAAGACAATATCTGTAATTTCATCTAACATCTTATTGAGTTCACTATAAGACTCTAAATAAGCATTCATCTCTGGCATGCGATACAATTCTCTTCTTATATCTGTCATACGTTCTTGTATATGTGACGAGTCACAATAGCTGCCAAAGCGTGCCAGATCTTCCTTTTCTTCCTTAAGTCTATTCATTTCATTCATCAAAGATTTAACATCTGGATAATCAAATACACTTAAAGAAGAGTGATAGTTTTTAAAACATTCTTCTTCTTTAATTGCATCAATAAGTTCTGTTATTGAGTCATAGATCATAATGATTTCTCAATTGCCTCCTGCTTCTTTTCACGATTATATTTCGCAATAATAGCCTGAGCTATACCAATTCCTATTAAAGCAACTAAGGTAGATGTACCACCTGCACTTATTAATAGGAGAGGCACACCAGTCATCGGAATAAGTCCTGATACACCACCAACATTAACCATTAAATGAACAAAGAAATAACTTGCAATTCCAATAAGTGTTAATTTTTCTCTTGAATCCTTAATCGCAAAAGCATATCTAAAGAGTCTATAAATAATAATAGAATAAGGAATAAAGAAAGCTGCAAAACCTACAAGCCCTAATTCTTCTACAATAATAGATGAAATAAAGTCACTCTGTGCTTCTGGGATATAACCAAATTTCATAATAGAGTTCCCAAAGCCACGGCCAATCAAGCCACCATTGTATATCCTACAAAACCATTGATGATCTGATAGTTAGTACCATAGATATCTTTTAATGGATTCAGCCATGATGAAATACGTGCCATCTGATGACTCTTTAAGAAAAAATTATGAAACAGAATAAAGATAAGCACTAGAAACAATACTCCAACTAAGCCAATAATCTTAAAGGGACGATAGTATTGAGATGGTGTCGCAAAGAATAGGCATGTTGCCATAATGAATAATATCAAACCACTTCCCATATCCTTCTGTACCTTCCAACAGATTAAAAATGCGAAAATGACAAGAAAGGCTGGAAAGAACACACAGACAACTGCTTTACGCCAGATAAGTTTATTTCTTTTCTCTTTTGATAAGCATGGAGAAATACGTATCTGATCTGGTAAGACACCAAATATATAACTCAATAATATGATTAAGGTCAGCTTCATAAATTCTACAGGCTGAATAGTAAATGGACCAATCTTGATCCAAGCATGAGAATTATTGATTGTCCACATTATACATGTCAGCATCATAAGAATACATACACCATAAGTGACAAGCATTAATGTTTCTGATATACGACGTGTTTTATAGGCACGCGCAAATAAGAACATAAAACCTAAGCCTACTATAACGAATAAACATTGTTTCAATAGGTTTTTAGTCGCAAAATTAGAGCCTTCACTTGCCGACATACCTACAGAAGCATCTCCAATCATCACAATCCCAAATAATGCGAGAAAAATCGTACAGGCATAGATTGTTTTATCTGTACCAGTACGTTTAAACATCATTTGTGTCTTCTTGATGAAGTTCATAGTTTAACCCACTCTTCTTCCTGAGAACGTTTAAATACTTTATAAATAGAGTAGCCAGATGCTTCTTCAAAAGCTTTATCTAATTGTTTTTGTAAAGCTTTTGAGTCTGCAATAGATGTAAATGCACGGTAATGTTCCATGAATTCTTTAGAACTTATACCTTCTTCATAAGCCTGTTCTACTGCATTATATAACCCAACAACCTCGATAATTTCTTCTGTTGACCAATCTGGTTCTAATGGATAATCATACATGTTAAAATACCTCCTATGTTAAAAATATTATACATGAAATAGGCTTAAAAGAAAATAGGGTATACATAATTGGAAAAAGCGAAGGAGTCTGTTATAATGACACAGAGGTGAAACGAAGAATGTTAAGCATGAAAAATGTAATCGATGATAAAAATCCTTTAATTCGTGAGAAATCTAAAGAAGTATCTTTACCATTAAGTGATGAAGATCGTCATACTTTAATGGAAATGTATCAATATCTCGTAGATTCTCAAGATGAAGAAAAAGCTGAAAAGTATGATTTAAGACCAGGTGTGGGTATTGCTGCTATTCAGATTGGTATTCCAAAAAGAATGTGTGCAATTTATATTCCTTCTGTAGATGAAGAAGGTCATATTGTAAAGTGCGATCAGTGGGCACTTGTTAATCCACGTATTGTAGCAAATGCAGTGAAAGTGGCTTATTTAAAGAATGGTGAAGGATGTTTATCTGTTCCTGAAGATCAGCCAGGTATTGTACCTAGAAGTGCTAAAGTAACTGTTAAGGGATATGATGCCCTAACAGATCAAGAAGTGACTATTGTCGCAAGAGGCTTTACAGCTATCTGTTTACAGCATGAATTAGATCATTTTGAAGGTATTCTTTACTATGATCACTTTAATAAAGAAGATCCAAAAGCACCTATTCCAAATGCGATGGTGATTGAATAATGCTCCTTCGGGAGTATTTTTTTATGCATTAAAAAAGACAGCTTCACGCTGTCAATAATAATTTCTACATATATTAATCATATCATCTACATAGATGACACCGCCATTGATCGCATTATCTGATAAATGAGCATGAAGTTCTATTGGAAGTTTACAGCAGTATTGTTCTCGCATAAGTGGAAGATCCTGTTTCATACATAAATCAGACATATCATCTAATGCCTTTGATGAGAACATGAATGTAGAAAATAAAGCAATATTCTTCACATAGTGACGATCAAGCTGCATAATGAATTGTTCCACTTCCTTTGGTTTACCAAAGCATGGACAATCGAATCCTAATACAAGAAGATCAACGTGGGCATGAAAATCAAAGTCCTGAAAGGAAATTGCCTGTGTTCTTGCAGTTTTTGCCATCTGTGATGCAAGAATATGTGCATATTTACTTGTATGACTGTAGACAATCGCAATATTCATAGACTCACCTCTTGTATAAAGTATATCAACGCTTTATGAACTATAAAAGAACTTCTGTCTTTTTCTTTTAGTAATATAAAGAATAATATAAGCTGAAACAAAACCGCCAATCATCCCACTTACATGACCGGATAAAGATATTGTCGGTACAATAAAAGAAATAAACAACATCAGTAAGACATTCATTCCTAGGTTTCTTGCAATATCGCGAAGCTGTGTAGGATAGAACAAATAAAGAGCACCGATAGCACCAATGATTCCAAAGATTACACCACTAATACCGCCACTTACTGTATGGCTCCAACGCCCAATAATAAATATGCAATATAAGGAAGACCAGTGGTAGAAAGCATGGATACAAGTATGACTATCAAATACTTTTAGAACCCATCAAATACTCTACAAAACAACTGAGATTATACATAGAATAACAATTCACTACTATATGCATTAATCCAAAATGAATGAAATTTGCAGTAATCAAACGATAGTATTGATGAGTAACTTGAACATAGTATGGATTAAACCCTCCGCAAGCTAAGCCCTGCATCGCATTCATATCAATACTAAATAATAAGGTTGTTCCTATATAAGTAAGTATACATAATGCAAGTAGTGTATAAGTAACAGGATATTTTTTTATATTATTCATGTTTATCCTCTATGAATTCAAATATTGTCATTTGATCAATACTTGGATCATCTTTCTTAATAACTGTTTCATGATTATCTAATATTTCAGCTAAAGTAACTTCTGATTTTAAATCTTCATCAGTAAAATGGGCCTCTCCCATTTCAATGAGTCTAATATTACCACTATAATCCAATGTTTCATAAACAAGCTGTCTTGTCCAATGAGAATGGATATTCTGAATAGAAGTAAACCAGACAGGACCACTACCAATATGCGTACCTGTTACTATCTGGGCAAAGACCATACCACATATATAAAGATTCTTATCTAATGCATGAGTGACATCAAATAAAGCATATGGATCATTGGCAGTCATAATAACTAATTTATTCTGTTTAATATATTTAGAATACAGTCTAATTTTATCAAACATATGATCTGCGACAAATAATACCGCATTTCCGTTATTAGTTAACTGCGTTCTTAAGGCAAGTTCTTCTACACCTTTAGAACCACCCACAACTACTGTATAGCCTTCCTTTGAAATTTTTTCATAATTTCTTTAGTGACATGACGCATTGTCTTGTTCATCATCTGTGGACCAGCAACTGATATATTGACTCCATAACTTAAAGATAAATCACCTATATAGCTAATGACTAAAGGCATCTTAGTCCCTAATACTCTTAGACTTGCAGGATAATCTTCTTCATAGATAGTTGTGACACCAATATCCTGGTTTTCTAAATTCTGCAGTGCATAAAAAAGATCTGGTAAGAGCTTTTGTCTCTTTTCTATCTTATGAGCTGTAAATTCATCTAACCTATGATCTGGGTTAATGTATCAATACTCATCCTGTAATCATACTTGGTTCTTTATGGGCTGATTTTAATTTTTTCTCTATTTCCTGCCACTCTTGTGTACTTATAGGCTGCGTGGAACTTGGAATCAAATCACCACAGCATAATATTAAGGCAAGACTGTTTAATGTTAGTTGTAATTTCATATTCTTATATTCCTTCTTAAATGTCATTATATCATATAGTTTTGGTATAAAAAAGTGGCCGTTCATAAGAACGGCCTAGTGAAAGGATAAGTAGTTATTACAAAATACCCATTTTTTCTTTTACAGCAGCCTGAGCAGCAGCAAGTCTTGCGATTGGTACACGGTAAGGTGAGCAAGATACATAAGTTAATCCAATCTTATGACAGAATTCTACTGTCTTTGGATCGCCACCATGTTCACCACAGATACCAAGTCTGATATCAGGACGAGTTGATCTTCCCTTTTCAGATGCAATCTTCATTAATTCTCCAACGCCTTCCTGGTCAACAGTAGCGAATGGATCATGTTCATAGATATTCTTAGAATAGTAATCGCCTAAGAACTTAGCAGCATCATCTCTTGAGAAACCGAATGTCATCTGAGTTAAGTCATTAGTACCAAATGAGAAGAATTCAGCTTCAGTTGCAATCTTATCAGCTGTGATTGCAGCTCTTGGAATTTCAATCATAGTACCAACTTCATATTTCATATCTAATCCGCTTTCAGCAATTAACTTATCAGCAGTCTTAACAACTACATTCTTTACATACTTTAATTCTTTAACATCACCAACTAATGGGATCATGATTTCTGGAGTAACTGGATGTCCTGTTTCCTTAGTTACGTTGATTGCACTTCAATAACAGCTCTTGTCTGCATTTCAGCAATTTCTGGATAAGTAACAGCAAGACGGCATCCTCTGTGACCCATCATTGGGTTGAATTCTTTTAATGATTCTACTCTTTCCTTTAATGCTTCGAAAGTCATACCTAGCTTTCAGCTAATGGTTTGATTTCATCATCAGTATGAGGTAAGAATTCATGTAGAGGTGGATCTAAGAAACGGATATTAACACTATAACCATCCATAGCTTTGAATAATTCTTCAAAGTCTCCTCTCTGATATGGAAGAATCTTTTCTAATGCTTCCTTACGAGTTTCTACATCTTCTGCAGTAATCATTCTTCTGAAGTTGAAAATTCTTTCTTCTTCGAAGAACATATGTTCAGTACGGCATAATCCGATACCTTCAGCACCAAATGTCGCAGCCTGTTTAGCATCTCTAGGAGTATCCGCATTAGTTCTTACTAATAATTTTCTTTCTTTATCAGCCCAAGCCATGAATGTTTCAAAATCGCCACTAATCGCAGCAGGAACAGTCTTGATCTTCTGAGCAAATACTTCACCAGTAGAACCATTTAATGATACATAATCACCTTCAGTTAATACTGTACCATCTGGTAATGTTAATGTCTTCTTATCTTCAGAAACTCTTAATACACCACAACCAGCAACACAGCAAGTACCCATACCACGAGCAACTACTGCAGCATGAGATGTCATACCACCACGTACAGTTAAGATACCTTTAGCTAAGTTCATACCTTCGATATCTTCTGGAGAAGTTTCATTACGTACTAAGATCATATCCTGTACACCATTTGCATGTGCTTCCTGAACATCTTCAGCTGTAAAGTAGATATGTCCAGTAGCAGCACCTGGAGAAGCAGCTAAACCTGTAGCAACAGCCTTTGCAGCCTTGTAGTCTTCTTTATCGAAGTTTGGATGTAATAACTGGTCTAACTGTTTTGGTTCAACCTTTAATAATGCTTCTTGTTCATTAATCATGCCTTCATCAACCATGTCAACAGCAATCTTTAAAGCAGCCTGAGCTGTTCTCTTGCCATTACGAGTCTGTAACATGAATAATTTACCATCTTCAATTGTGAATTCCATATCCTGCATATCTTTATAATGGTCTTCAAGAATATGACAGATCTTCTGGAACTGTTCATAACATTCTGGCATAACTTCATTTAATGTAGCAATTGGCTGAGGTGTTCTGATACCAGCAACAACGTCTTCACCCTGAGCGTTCATTAAATATTCACCGAATAATTTATTTTCACCAGTTGCTGGGTTACGAGTGAAGGCAACACCAGTACCTGACTTATCACTTCTGTTACCATAAACCATCTGCTGAACGTTTACAGCTGTACCCCAAGAACCTGGGATATCATTTAAACGACGATAAGTGATGGCACGGTCATTATTCCAAGAACCAAATACGGCTTCAACTGCAGCTAATAACTGTTCGATTGGTTCCTGAGGGAAATCAACACCTGCATGTGCTTTATAAGCTTCTTTATAAACTGCAACAACTTCTTTTAAGTCTTCGGCAGTAAGTTCAGTATCGAATTCAACACCTTTTTCTTCTTTAATTGCATCAAATTTATGTTCGAAGTCTGATTTAGGGAATCCTTTTACAACGTCAGCGAACATCTGGATAAAACGACGATATGAATCATATACGAAACGTTCATTTCCAGTTGTTGCAGCGAATTCCTTAGCTACTTCATCATTTAAACCTAAGTTTAATACTGTATCCATCATACCTGGCATTGAGATTCTTGCACCAGAACGTACAGATACTAATAATGGATTCTTTGGATCACCTAAAGTTCTTCCAGTGATTTCTTCAAGCTTTTTAACGTGTTCAACAATCTGTCCTTTAATATCATCTGAGATCATTTTCCCGTCTTCATAATATTGTGTACAAGCTTCTGTAGTCACTGTGAATCCCTGAGGTACAGGTAAACCGATACCTGTCATTTCAGCAAGGTTGGCACCTTTACCACCAAGGAGATTACGCATATCCTTGTTACCTTCGCTAAATAAGTAAACATATTTTTTCATAACTACTAAATCCTCCTTATGTCTTTTCACTTATTTCATTATACACTTGTAAGGGCTTACTTGCAAACGCTTTCTTTTCTGTAATTGATTACACATTTAAAAAAAGCCCTATATAAGGGAATTATTATTGTTAAAAAAATAACAACATTTTTCTCCTATAGGGCTAAATGATGGATAATCGTAATTAATTGATCAGTTTGTAATGTTTGAAGCATGTCTGGATTTTTAGTTATTGTTTCATAAAGAAGATGATGTTTTGTATCATAATCCTCTTTTGAAATAGTAATAACGACTCCTTCAAGCTGTTTCTTAGTGAACTTTGTATCATAGATATAAGAATGCTTCACACCTAAAACACGGGATAAATGAGACATATATTGGTCTATATGAGTCGTTCCTAGATGAATCACTGTGTCACAATGCAAAGATAAATAGCGTGAAGCCATATCAGATACGATCAAAAGGCCACCCTTTTTATTAAACTCATGCATGATGCGATACTGAGAAGCATGATTCATAAATTGATGAATCACAAAATTGACATTCAGTTTTTCAGCATAATAAAGAATATCTTCATAGCTTTCTACAAATATAATCTGTTTCTTTTCTGTATTGAAATATGGTTCTTTACATAAGAAATGTGTACATTCTACCTTAGAAGAATCAACATGCAATGTAGTATGAATATTTTCTTTAAGACTCATGATGATGAAGTCCATAAAGAATACTTGAACAGTCTAAAGGAAGATGTTTCTTGATTTCCTTTATTTCTCTTATTTCTTCACTAGAAAAGCTATGAGAATCCTGATAAATGAGATATGAGACGAAGTTAGTATCTATCACTTGTCTTCTCATATATTCTAATAGTTTAGAAGGCGTAGTAAAGAGTATATCAATACCCTTATAAATTGTCTGGCATTCTTCAAATGTATTGGTACCAGGATAAGATGTAACAAAACGATATTGTGTGTATTTATTATATTCTTTCATATCAAAAGAAGATGATAACAACTCTTCTTTATGTCCAAGCAAGATAATCTGAGTTTTCTCTTCATGAATCATAGATGCAAGTAAAGGTGGAATAATGGATAACAGACGATCTTTGGAAGAATCAACATTTAAGATAAATGATTGACTCTTCTCAATAAGTCTATACGATTTCTTCTGGATTATTCCAGGCGCAATCATTCCCATATCACCTAATGCATGAATAACCTCATCAGGCCATTTATATTTAATAAATTTCTTCATTATTTATATAAGATATATTGTCTCACTTTAGAAATAAAATAGAGAGAACCTGTAATAAATACAACACCTTTATGACTATAAGCCTCATCTACTGCATGTTTCCAGTCTTCATCAATCTTCACTGGGAAGTCTTCTGCAAGAGCTTTGGCAGTTGCACGGCGAGGATGATCAAACTGAGTAACAGTAATATCCTTTGATAAAGATAATAATTTTTCTAACATATGATGAGTATCCTTATCTCCTAGTGCGGAAAAGATGATTTTAATATCACTAAAATCACGGGCACTTTCAAAGAAGGCATCCATTCCTTCTCTATTATGTGCACCATCTAGGATAATTAAAGGATTTTGATGAATTGTTTCAAAACGTCCTTCCCATACTGCATCATGCATACCTTTTTCTAGATTCGCATCTTTGAATGGGAATTCTTTTCTAATATATTCTAATATATTAATCGCAAGTGCACTGTTAGTAACCTGATAATGTGCTGAAGTAGATAAAGATATATGATAACCATGATAATCATAAGAAATAGAAGCACCATAATAGACATGTTTAGGTTTTCTTATTTCTATAACATAAGAATGATGCTTATGGGCTTCTTCATAGAAGATATCTAAGCATTCTGATCTTCTTTCTGCAGTCATATAAGGAATACCACGTTTAATGATTCCCGCTTTACTTCTGGCAATACTCGCATATGTATTTCCTAAGAAGTTTATATGATCTAAACCAATATTTGTATTGACTGTAAGTATTGGTGAAATGATATTAGTGGCATCTAATGTCCCACCAAGCCCTACTTCAAATATGGCAATATCTACACCCTGTTCAATAAAATACATGACTGCGATAAATACTTCTATTTCAAACTTAGAAAGCTCATAAGCCATCCAATCATCCATATAACGATTCGCATATCTTACAATAGTCGCTTCATCAATTGGTTTATCATTCACACGAATAATATCTAAACGATTTACTAAAGCAGGAGAAGTAAATGTACCTACCTTATAGCCTGCACATTTTAATACTTCTTTTGTATAGTTAGTTGTAGAGCCTTTCCCGTTTGTACCGCCAATATGAACACATGTTAATTTAGTTTGAGGATCATAGAAATCATACATAAAGTTCTTAAAGTTTGTGAGAGAATAAACTCGATCCTTTTGTGCTTCAATAAACGCTAAAACCTGATCATAATCACTAAAACGAGGAAGAACAGGGATTGTCTTCTTCAATAAATAACGACCATTAGATTCTACATCTACACTATAATCATGCTGCTTAAAAAAAGATAAATGTTCTTCATCTGTATAAGCAGTTAGTTCTTTTGTAACAAATCTTTCAGCAAGTTCAAGCAGCTCTTCTTGTACAAGAGTATCCTGATAATCTTCTGATACATAAACAAAAGATATATTAGAAAGATCTAAGAGTTCTAGTATACCTATAATCACTTCTCCACTGTAGGCTAAAAAGATCATCTTACAGGGATCTTTTAAAGCTCTTGATGTTTCATAATAATCTTTCGCAAGAAACTGGACAATTGCGTCTATATCTTCTTTTGTTGCAATCTTATATTCAAAATTTTCATTCATTTATATCACCTGTTGATATCTTAAAGTAAAAAGGATGGTTTGACCATCCTTTTTTCTCAATTATTAGATTTTCTCAAAACGATCAACGTCAACTACAAATACTGTTGCCCCACCAACAAGTACATCTACCATGATTGGTGTAAAGAATTCACCCATTTCAGTAGGTGGTACTGTAGGTTCCTTTTCTACACGTTTCTTTGCATTGGCTTTAATGATTTCAATAGCGCTATCTACCTTATCATCATTTGTTCCTACAAAGAATGTAGTATTACCTTTCTTTAAGAAACCTCCTGAAGTAGCAAGCTTTGTGACAAAGAATCCACCTTCAGTTAAAGCGCTCTGGACAGTTGAACTGTCATCATTATTCACAATCGCAATTATCAGTTTCATACTATTGACCTCCTAATACGAATTAGTTTGTACATATATTCTAGCATATTCAAAGACAAAAATACATACATATTATATAATGACTCATGGTGATTTATATGAGTATACAAGAAAAATTAATAAAGTGGTATGAAGTCAATAAACGTGATCTTCCTTTTAGAGATATTAAAGACCCTTATAAAATCTGGGTAAGTGAGATTATGCTGCAACAGACGACTGTCACTGCAGTGATTCCCTATTATAAACGTTTTTATTGAAAGATTTCCGGATATAGAAACACTTGCGAATGCAACAATAGAAGAAGTCTATAAGTATTGGGAAGGGTTAGGGTATTATCGTCGTGCATTGCATCTTCATAAGAGTGCTAATCTGATTAAAGATACATTCCCTAAGGAGTATAAAGACATTCTCGCGCTTATTGGTGTAGGACCTATACTGCAAGTGCTATTATGAGTTTTGCGTATCATAAGCCTTATATTGCGGTAGACGGAAATGCATTAAGAGTATTGAGTAGATTATATGCGATAGAAGAGAATATTGCGTTAAATAAGACTGTGAAGACAATTACAGATATAGGTAATCAACTCGTTATTGGTTATGATTCAGCAAAGATTAATCAAGGGATTATGGATTTTGCGAATGCGGTATGTTTACCTGTTCACCCTCATTGCAATGAATGTCCACTTCAAAAGGAATGCATTGCCTATTTGACAAATAAGCAGGACGTACTACCTATTAATATAAAAAAAGTAAATAAAAAAGCTTATCTTATATTACAGGTATTGTAGTATATGATGATGAAGTGATGCTTATTAAAAATAAAAATAGGCTGCTAGAAAATATGTATTTACTTCCTCAATATGAAGTAGAGAGTCCTTATTCCTTTATAGAAGCGTTTAAAGAAGACTATGGGATCAACTTAGAGGTATTATCGCATTTAAAGGATTTTAAGCATGTATTTACTCATCGTACATGGTATATGCATGTATATGTATTTAAAGCTAATAAACGTTCTATTGACTTCTGTACAAAAATAAGCAGGAGGAATTAACTATTCCTACTGCCCATAAAAGATATTAAAATATTATGAAGGCTGATTAGAAATAATCAGTCTTATTTGTTCATGTCATATTTTTCAATGATTCTAGCAACAACTGGATGACGCACTACATCAAGTGCTGTTAAGTAAACAAAGGAAATACCTTTGACACCATCTAAGATCTTCATAGCATGTTTGAGACCATTTGTTGTCTGTTTAGGTAAGTCAATCTGAGTAATATCCCCTGTAATACACATCTTAGAGTTAAAACCTAAACGTGTAAGGAACATCTTCATCTGATTGTCTGTTGTATTTTGTGCTTCATCTAAAATAACATAAGCATCTTCTAGTGTACGCCCACGCATATAAGCAAGTGGCGCTATTTCAATAATACCCTTTTCAATTAATTTCTCTGTATTTTCTGCACCTAACATATCATAAAGTGCATCATAAAGAGGTCTTAAGTAAGGGTCAATCTTTTCTTTAAGGTCTCCAGGAAGAAACCCTAGGTTTTCTCCTGCTTCTACAGCTGGTCTAGTGAGAATGATTTTTTGTACTTCATGATTCTTTAATGCCTGTACAGCAAACACTACAGATAAGTATGTTTTACCTGTACCCGCTGGACCAATCGCAAATACCACATCATGATCTTTTAAAGAATGATAGTATTCTAACTGCCCCATTGTCTTAGGATATATAATCTTGCCATGACTTGTACGGGCAATATGAATATCAAATAGAGAATCCATTTCATCAAGCTTACCATTACGTCCTAACTTGATTGCGTACACCACATCTCTTTTAGAAATACGTACATCCTTTTTAGTAAGTTTAGCAAGTACCTGAATCACCTTTCTAATGCAAGATCACTATGATCTAAATAAATGTCTGTACCACGGACATTGATTGCATTCTCGAATTCATCTTCCAATAAAGCGATATTTTCATCACTTGGGCCACACAACAATTGAATGGCATCTAAGCTATAATCACTTAACTGAATCACTTTTTCCATAAAATCATCCTTTCATTGAAAAAAAAGAAGAGTCAGATGACTCTTCTAAAAATAAATCTTATCTACGACGTTTCTTCTGGTTCTTTCTAGCTGCTTCTGATTTCATTTTTCTCTTTAAACCAGGTTTAACATAGAATTCTCTTTTACGAGCTTCAGCAAGGGTTCCTGTTCTAGAAACTTGTCTCTTAAAACGACGTAAAGCATCATCTAAAGATTCATTTTCTCTTACTACTGTCTTTGCCATTGAACTTCCCCCCTTTACCGCTAAATTCGAATATGATTATACACAATGATTTTTAATAATGCAAGCCTTTTTTGACTTTTATTTTTCAAGTTTTACATATCATCTTCTAATTGTTCATTATAGAGTTTTTTCGCATATTCCTGAGCAATGAATTTATCTCCGGGATAAGGTGTATTACCCACTAGTGATGTCATGAACTGTTCATGGCCTTTTCCTAAAATCAAAATAACATCACCTGGACAAGCTGCATCTATTGCCTGCTGAATGGCATAACGACGATCAGTAATAATCACTGAAATAGGATCAACAATCTGTTCTTGAATCTGTGAACAGATGCCTTCGATATCATCATCTCTTTCATCCTGTTCTGTCAATATAACATAATCACAGTATTTATTAGCTAAAGCACCTATCTTACTTCTTTTATGGATATCTTTACGTCCTGGTGCACCAAATACCGCAATTAAATGACCATTTCCTTTAACACTATGGACAAACTTGAATACTTCTTCAAAGTTATGTGCATGCTGACAATAGTCAACAATAATATGGAAAGGCTGTTTAACAGGGACTACTTCCATTCTACCTTCTACTGGCTGAATATATTTAATCGCATTCACGATTTCATCCGGTGTCATTTCTAAGGCATAAAGGTTGTCAATATTGCAAGAGTGTTAGATATATTAAATGGTGCAATAATAGGAACTTCTACATGATAGTAATGATTTTTAATATAGATATTAAATGCTGAATGATCTATATAATATTCAATCTCACGTGCCATAATATCTGCTTTATGATGAATACCATAGGTTAATATTTTGGCATGATCAGCCATATCCTTATAGTTAGTAGTTAGATAATGATTAAAACGTACTTCGTCTGCATTAAGAATGGCATAACCACCTTCTTTAAGCAATCTAAAGAGTTTAACATAAGATGTCATCAGGTTATCTACAGTTCCATGGAAGTCCATATGTTCTTCATAAGCATTTGTAAATACCGCAATACTGAAATTAACTGAATCAACACGCTTTAAAGCTAAGCCATGAGAAGAGACTTCTAGAGTAAAGCCCTTCACATTCTCTTTAACCATGTTATAGAAGTTACGATGTAAACAGATAGGATCTGGTGTAGTACCAGTCATCTGCATCATTGTAGGTCCATATTCTATTCCGTTGTTACCTACATAGCCCATCTTTAAATAACGTCCTAGTATCTTGCAACAACACGGGCTACGACTGTTTTACCACTTGTTCCTGTAACACCTATTCCTGTCATCTTATAGGAAGGATGATCATAGAAGAGATCTGCCACACGATTGAGTTCATCTAAGACATCTGATACCTGAATATAAACAATACCCTGATAATAACGACGTAACGGCTTAGAATGAACAATACATTTAGCACCTTGGAAGATAGCATCATCGACATATTTATGACCATCTGTCACAAGACCTTCAATACAAAAGAAGATAGAATCCTTTCTGACATAACGGGAATCGCTATGAATAGATTCAATCTTTATATCACTTCAACTTTAAAAAGCTCATTAAGCTTCTTCACTAGAAACCACCCCGATTAAATCATAACCTCGATGATCTGTTACCTTTACTTTATAAATATGTCCTTCTTTTAAAGAATGATCTGCAACAAAAACCTTTAAGTAATTAGAGGCATGTCCTACCATGTAGCCATCCTTTTCTTCTTCAATAAGCACTTCTAGTTCCTTATTCATTTCAGATAATGCGAATTCAGTTTTTAATTCATCAGAAAGCTGCAATAGTCTTCTAACACGGTCTTTCTTGACATCTCCTGGTACCTGATTTGGCATTCTATCTGCTGGTGTTCCCTTTCTTCTTGAATAAGGGAAAACATGTAATTGATTGAAATGAAGTTTCTTAATCCAGTTATATGTATCAACGAAGTCTTCTTCTGTTTCTCCAGGGAATCCTACAATGACATCTGTAGTAATAGAGATACCCGGCAATGCTTCTTTAAGTTCAAAATACTTCTTTTCAAATTCAGCTGTATTATAATGTCTTGCCATTCTTCTTAGAATAGAATCTGTACCAGACTGAATAGGAATATGTAAATGTCTACGATAATAGGACTTCTACCAATAAGTTCAATAATTTCATCACTCACCTGACTCATTTCAATAGAAGAAATACGTAATCTCTTTAATCCCTTGATTTTAGTTGTTAAGTCTACTAATAGATCATAGAAAGAATAATTGTCTAAATCCACACCATAACCTGCTGTATGAATACCCGTTAAGACGATTTCTACAAACCCTCTATCTACAAGTTCCTGAGCCTGTCTTAAAACATCTTCCTTAGAACGAGAACGAACTCCACCACGTGCATAAGGGATAATACAATATGTACAGAAGTTATTACATCCATCCTGAATTTTTAGGAAGGCTCTTGTTTTATTTTCAAATGCATGAATACTTAAGTCTTCAAAACGAGAGACCTTCATAACATTTTCTATTTTCACAATCTGTTTATGTGTCATCTTATATTCTTCTACAAAGTCTACAATAGAAGCACGATGTTGTGTTCCAAGTACTACAGAAACACCTTCTATTTCTGTGATTTCTTCACTTGCTACCTGTGAATAGCATCCCACTACACAGATGACTGCATCAGGATTAGTACGATGTGCCTTACGGATCATCTGTCTTGATTTAGAGTCCCCTGTATTTGTGACAGTACATGTATTAATAACATATACATCTGCAGGAGATTCAAAGTCGATATTGTCATACCCTCTTTTCTTGAATATTTCTAACATCGCTTCTGATTCGTAGCTGTTTACTTTACAGCCTAATGTATGAAAAGCAACTGTTGCCATTGTCTCACTTCACTTTCTTTATTAATTTCTTGTATGTACGATTACTAATTAATTGATGATCATACATGTATTGTATGAACTGTGTATATTCACCATGTTCATAATAAACCACTAATTCTTTTGCATCTTCAATAGACGCCCTGTTAGAATGACGATTATCATCACCAATCACAATACGACAAATCAATGAATAGTCTTCTTTCACAAATAAATAGATAGCGCCTAATTCTTCATAATAATAGGCAATATGAGATTCATTTTCATATACTTTTTCTAAGCTGGAAAAAGGTGTATCAAATACAACTGGTCCATAATATCTAAAAGCAGTATCTAGTGTAATTGGCTGATTCTTCACATATTCTGCATGTTGCTTTAATAAGAGAATCTGATAATCATTGATATACCAATTATTGATATCAGGAGAATAGATAGGAATATAAATATCTCGTGAACTTTCTTCATCATAAAAATGAGGGAGTGTTTCTAATACATTCTTTAAATCATTATTAAACATCTTTCTTTTTTCTTCATAGGTAATATATTCAAACATATCATAATGACCTGACGCAAAAAGATTATAGGAACCTTCAATTGCATCTTTTACATCTAGTGCACGCAAAAGGATTTCCATATTGAATAATTCAATTTCTGATTTAACCTTAAAACGAATATTCAAGTCTTCTAATTCTTTTTTATGTTCTTCACAATAATGATATAAGTTTGTTTTATTGTATTTTATATCCCTGCTGTATTTATTAATGACTGCAATAAAGTTCATATTAATCCCCCAATTCTCTTCTATACCCTATAACACTAAGCATATATAAAGGTGCTGTCTCACTTCTTAAAATACGATTACCAATAGAGCATGGCACAACACCCATTGACTGCATCTTTTCTACTTCCTGAAGATCAAAACCACCCTCTGGTCCTACTATAATAGTAATAGATGTATGAAGATCATTGAGTGCTTTTGTGAAAGCATAATGTTCCCCATTCTTACTTTCTTCCTCATATGCCACAACATTCACTTCAGATAAATAATCCTTTAATTGTGATAATTGAATAGGAGGTGTAATCTCAGGAACAATCTGTCTATGACATTGTTCACTTGCTTCCTGGGCGATGCGAACAAAGCGGTCCTTTTTCTTGTTAAAACGTCCTTCATCCATTTTCACTATACTTCTAGAAGCACGCAAAGGAACTATACGTGTAACGCCTAGTTCTGTTGCTTTTTGAATTACAAATTCAAACTTATCGCTCTTTGGTAAACCATAAACAAGTGTCACTTCAACATCTAATTCATTATCTTCCTGAAGTTCTTCTTTAATTTGTAGTAAACCCTGCTTTGTATCGATGATTTCACATAAGTAAACATGTTTGTCTTCATCAATACAAATGACATGTTCACCCTTTTCCATACGCATTACTTTAGTAATATGCTTATACATAGAATCATCAGTGATAATGATGTCATTTTGTCTATAATTATTTTTAATAAAATATCTCTGCATAATCATCTCTTCTCCTCTAGCATTCTACCATTTTTATGAAACAATGAAAAGAAAAAGAAGATAGAGGGGGTTCTATCTTCTTTCAAACAACTTATGCTTCTCTAGCTATAAATCCATTATCATAGTCAATGACTACATGACTGTTAGCATGGATTGTACCTTTGATTATTTCTCTTGCAAGCATTGTTTCAATATGTGACTGAATATAACGCTTGATTGGACGTGCACCAAATGTGGCATCAAATGCATCTTGTGCAATTCTGTTTTCAGCTGCATCAGTGACTTCTAGAGTAATCTTCTTTTCTTCGAGACGACCTTCAAGTTCATGAATAAACTTATCAATAATCTTATAAACAACACTTGAGTCAAGTGAGTTGAACATAACGATTTCATCAATACGGTTTAAGAATTCAGGTTTGAAGTGCATCTTTAATTCATTATCTACTTCTTTACGTGTTTCTTCATTGTTACCCTGTAACAAGTACTGAGAACCAATATTAGAAGTCATAATGATAATTGTATTCTTGAAGCTGACTACATTACCCTTAGAATCTGTTAAACGACCATCATCTAGAATCTGTAATAAGATATTGAAGACATCTGGATGGGCTTTTTCAATTTCATCTAATAAGACAATACTATATGGAGCACGTCTGACAGCTTCAGTTAACTGTCCACCTTCTTCATAACCTACATATCCTGGAGGAGCACCCAATAAACGAGAGACACTATATTTCTCCATATATTCACTCATATCGATACGTACGATATTCTTTTCACTATCAAAGAGCTGTTCAGCAAGTGTCTTAGCCACTTCTGTCTTACCTACACCAGTAGGACCTAGGAACAAGAATGAGCCAATAGGTCTATTCTCATCATTAATACCAGCACGACTTCTAAGTATTGCATCAGTGACTTTAGTGATGGCGTCATCCTGACCAATAACTCTTTTCTTCATAATATCTTCAAGGTGTAATAATTTTTCTTTTTCTGATTCCATTAGCTTAGAAACTGGAATATTAGTCCATCTAGAGATGACTTCAGAAATAGTATCTACAGTGACCTTTTCCTGTAATAATGCATCATCATTTTCTTTAGCCTGATATTCTTCTATTTCTTTATTAATAGCTGGAATAGTCTGGTATTTAATTTTAGAGGCTTCTTCTAGGTTACCCTGAGATTCAAACTGTGCCATCTGTGTTTCTAAACGCACTTTTTGGTTCTTTAAATCCTTGATATGATCCACCTGAGACTTTTCTGATTTCCATTGTTCAGTTAATCCAGCAATCTTTTCATTTAAAGAAGCAATTTTTTTCTTTGATTTCTTCTAGTCTCTTTTCGTTATCTTCAGTTGAATCTTCTTTTTCAATAGAGATTCTTTCCATTTCTAGACGATTCTTATCACGAGTAATTGTATCTAGTTCTTCAGGCATAGAGTCAATTTCCATACGTACTGAAGCACATGCTTCATCAATAAGGTCAATGGCCTTATCTGGTAAGAAACGATCTGTAATATAACGATCACTCATATGAGCTGCTGCGATAATTGCACTATCTTGAATCTGAACACCATGATGAGATTCAAATGGTTCCTTTAAACCTCTTAAAATCGCAATTGTATCATCAATATCAGGTTCTTGTACTAATACCTTCTGGAAACGTCTTTCTAGGGCTGCATCCTTTTCAATATACTGACGATATTCATCCAATGTTGTTGCACCAATACAATGTAATTCACCACGTGCTAACATTGGTTTTAATAAGTTGGCCGCGTCCATCGCACCATCTGTCTTACCTGCACCTACTAACTGATGTATTTCATCAATAAACATAATGATTTGTCCTTCAGATTCTTGATTTCATTTAAAACAGCTTTTAATCTTTCTTCAAATTCACCACGATATTTAGCACCTGCCACAAGTGAACCTAAATCAAGTTCAAATAAAGTTTTATCTTTTAATGTTTCAGGTACATCGTTCTTAACTATACGCCAAGCAAGTCCTTCTACAATTGCAGTCTTACCTACACCTGGCTCACCAATTAAAATCGGATTATTCTTTGTCTTACGTGATAAAATCTGAATCACACGTCTAATTTCTTCATCACGACCAATAACTGGATCAATCTTGCCATCTTTTACATCTTTAACAAGATCACGTCCATATTTTTCTAGTACTTCATAATTATTTTCTGGGTTTGGAGTATCCACTTTATGTCCTCCTCTCATTTCCTTAATTACTTTTTCAACTTCTTTTTTATTTAAATTATAACGAGATACAAAGTTTTTAATAAAAGTGCTTTGCGTATTAAATATTGCAAGAATAAGATGTTCTACACTCATATAGTCATCTTTATATTCTGTCTTAATTCTTTCAGCATTCGCAATCCAGCTATTGAGATCATAGCTTAAACCAAGCTGATCCTGAGTCACCTGCCCAACGCTAGGCTTCTTATTGATCTCCGCATTTAATAAATCCTGTACTTCTGGGATAGAGATATTAAGTTTTGTCAGTACTCTATAGAAAATACCAGAACTATCTTCTAATAATGCATACATGAGATGTTCAACATCAACAATCTGTTGATTCAGAGCTAACGCATTCTGAGCTGCACGTCCAAATGCTTCCTGTATTGCTTCTGTCCATTTTTCACCATTCATCGCAATCACTCCTTTTAGCACTCTTCTTTCTCTTGTGCTAATGCTAGTATATCACTTTTTTTAGCACTGTCAAGGGGTGAGTGCTAATTATTTGAGATTTTTTTGCAAACCTTGATCTTACGGGGTTTGCAACACTTTTTCTTCCTTATAATCATCACTTTTTCTTGATTTGACACCATTTTGACACCAATTTTTTATTTTTGGTGTCAGCTAATTGCTACGCTTTCCAGCCTTGTGATTTCACTCTCAATTCTGGACATCTCACTTACATGGTTATATGCGTCCATTGTTACATCTATGTGGGCGTGTCCCATAATATATTGAAGAACTTTTACGTCTATCCTCTTTTCTGCCTGCTAAGGATAAAATAAAAATGTAGGTAAAAGACAACATAAGAATGTTGGAAAACCTACATAATTTTGAATACCCATAATCTGCAGAAACAGTCTTTTTTATCTTTGTTTGTTCTTTGTTTCTAATACTGTTTAAGAGGAACTTATTAAAGACGTGTTTATAGCATACCTGTGGTTTGTGGGTATTCAAA
>ENA-OQHA01000343-OQHA01000343.1-human-gut-metagenome-genome-assembly--contig:-NODE-343-length-24483-cov-2.471383_pt1 | contig 24483 bp, 22 predicted proteins | sample MGYA00242558_ERZ504707 | MGnify/ENA primary metagenome ERZ504707 (study PRJEB26092, sample SAMD00036197) | human gut metagenome | host: Homo sapiens | study: EMG produced TPA metagenomics assembly of...
TTATAAGGTAGGCGTTTCAGGGCGTTACCCCATCATTCCACCTATCGGAATATTAGTTCTCCCAAGTCTTTTCAGGGACTCCTTTCAAATCCCGATTCTATTGTTAGCTGACTTGTGCGTAACCTTTTCAGTTACGAACGTGTCGCACTCTTTCCAGCACCAACACACTGGGCAAGTAATGTATTGTTGCCGTATAAAATATGGGCTATTGCATTTTTCTGGTGCGGCTTTAATTCAATATCTGGCGTCATGCCAGGAAATGTCAAATGAGAGCCTTCATATTCCCGTGGACGAACAGAATTGAATAGTTCGTTATACGTTTCTACAATCTTCTGTCTTCGTTCCGGATCACGGAATATCCAGTCTTTAAACGCTTCTTTTATGTTTTCCTGCTTTTGACTTGCAATAGTCGTTTCTTCCTTATTCAGTACCCTCCTTTCATCAAAGGTATCATAAATTTTTATGTCTTTCAAATTTAAGGTATCTTCCAGCAACTTATACGCAGTTACTCTTGTGGTTCCAAATGTGGTATTTGCAAAAGAGCGGGGAGTTTCAGCATTTTTTCCGGCAATGTTCCATGTACTTGTTATATTCGAAAAACTTGTTTTTACAGCACCAGGATCTAATAGATAATGTGGTGTTTGAAAGACTTCCCCCATGAAGTCATCTATATACTTCGGATCAATCCATGTGGCACCAATCCTGATCTCTATCTCTGAGGCATCGAGATTTTGGGGCTGTATCTGTTTAAGTGCCTGCACATTAATGCTAAACTCAGGTTTTGTTTCTGCGTAAGATGTTGCAATTTTGAGTTTTTCCCGGACATTACCGCTTAAATATTCATCTGCAGTCTCCCATTTTCCGGTGATTGGGTCTTCAAATATGACACCGCGAAGTTCTTCCACAATTTCTTTGGTATCTTTCCGGAAAGTTCACTCATATACGGAAGATCAACAACAGCCTTTTCTGAAAGAGATACGGTCAATGCTTCACTGGCTGTGTCAACGCTTGTAACAACTTTCTCCTGCTTAATTGTACGCTTTTGGAATATAGCAGCCTTTTCCTTGAAATTTCCTTCTTCATCAAGGTTTTCTAATGAGCAAATCAGAGAATAACTGGAATCCTGATCAAATGCGATTCTGTTTGCACGCGAATTCAGTATACCGAATTTTGCTGTATATCCATCATACAACGCACTCAGTTCTTCCTGCTTTTGTTTAATGTCTGCATCGGAATACTCATTCAGCTGCAAATTAATTAACGCACGAGTACAATCCCGGATGCCGATCATTCCCTTGATCCGCTCTTTTGCTGTGGCCGAAACGTCAACAGGACGCATAACAGAATTTTCCCGGTAATAAATTTCCTTTCCAACAACCGTAAAGCTATAATTTTTGACGTTCGGATCTGCAGAAAGTAGCTCTTCTAAGTCCTCCGTAAGAATCTCTTCCGGATCAATCGCATCAAATTCTCCATTGATATTTTGCAGAGACTCCTGTAATTGTTCTTCAAACGGTTGCGAATCATCTGCTGTGCAGGTACTTTCCATTCCATAAGGACCGGATACCATTTCCATTTTTCCAACAATTTGTTCTGGATGTTCAACAAAATAATTGTTCATGGTAATGTCTGATCCATTCTTTTCCAAGATAGACCCAATCCGGATCAGAAACAATCATATGATCCCGTTTTTTCAAAAACAAAATATCGGATGTTACTTCTGTTCCTGCATTCGATTTAAAGGCTTTATTTGGAAGCCTGACAGCACCAAGTAACTCGGCCCGTTGTGCCAGGTATTTCCGCACTTCCGGATTGGACTTGTCCAGTGTTCCTTTGCTTGTGATAAAGGCAACAATACCACCGGGACGTACTTTATCCAGTGTTTTTGCAAAGAAGTAATCATGGATCAGGAATTTGTTCCGATCGTATTTCTTATCTACCACCTTGTATTGTCCAAACGGAACATTTCCAATGGCAAGATCAAAAAAGTTATCTGGATATGTAGTTTTTTCAAAACCACATATCTGTATGTTGGCATGTGGATACAGCTGTTTGGCAATCCGTCCGGAAATACTGTCCAGTTCAACTCCATATAAGTTGCTTTCTTTCATGGAGTCCGGCATCATGCCCAAAAAGTTTCCAACTCCCATTGCCGGTTCCAGAACGTTTCCTTTGGAAAAACCCATTCGTTCCAAAGCACTGTAAATTTGCCGGATAATCACTGGACTGGTATAATGTGCGTTTAAAGTGCTTTCCCTGGCCATACGGTATTCATCCGGCGATAATGCAGCCTTTAATTGCTGATATTCTTCAGACCAGTTTGGTTTGCTTTCGTCAAAGGCATCCGCCAGTCCACCCCATCCAATATATTGACTGAGAACCTGCTGTTCTTCTGCTGTAGCGTATCTGTTTTCCGATTCGATCCGGTTAAGCAGCACAATGGCAGCAAGATTCCTTCTGAATTTCTCTTTTGGAGATCCTTCCCCCAAATGGTCATCACTGATCTGAAAATTGGAAGCTGCACTTTTATCCGGTGCAGCTTTACTTTCTTCTTGTTTTTCTTCGGTATCTGGCGTCGTTTCGTCTGGAATAGAATTTTCAATGTCTCTTCCATCTGCAGCAAGTTCATCGGCCCATGCATGGCATCTTCCAAAGATTCAAAAGTTTCCAATGGCGGATAACCTTCTGCATCATAAATGGAATATACGGCATTTCCTTTGTTGATCCACAAAAAGACATCCGAAAAAAGCCTTGCGCTCCATTTTGTTGGATTTCCAAACGCATCATCTGCCTCATGTACCACCTGCCAGGATAACCGTTGCAGTTCTTCCCCATCAAGTTTGGCACCAACTTCCGCTTCATGTCGATCAATGTCTTCTTCAGCAAGAATGTCGATATAATAGTCCTCTACTTCAACTTTATCTGGCTTATGGTCAAATTCAAAGACTCGATTTTCACACTGAACATAATAAAAGTCCGGATCATCAACACAATTTCCGATCAGATATTTAACGTTTCCAGATTCCCACTGGTCAATCAGAATGCAGAGATGGCCATCCAGTGTAAGCTGTTCCTGTACTACCTGTTCTTTTTCATGCTGCAGGTTTCTGACTTGGTTTGTAAATCCATCCAAAATAGTTGGGTGGGTGTTTAAGATCAGTGTATTGCTCCATTCTCCTTCTGTAAGGATGGAACTCGCCCATTCTTTGTTTCTTAGAGAAAACCGACCTTCCTTCCATGCCTGCACAATGGTATTGGCCAAAACAAATTGTACACAGTCTATGCCGTATTTTTCTACAATTTCAGATACCGTATTTTGTGGAACGGAAAATCCATTGTATTTTTCGGCAATCTGTTTTTCGAGCTCCTGTTTGCACTCTAACCGGATTCCGTTATTCAGCCGGGTAATTTCGGCTTCTTTTGCCTTTTTTTCCTGTTCTTTTTTATAATTCTTATACTTCTTCTTTTTCCTGTGGTGAAAAGTATTTGTCTGCATAAATCAGCTCGCAGATTCTTTTTTCTACGACATTCCAATTTAAAAGGACTTTTGCATATGGATTTAAAAGGCTTCCTTTCTCCAGGAGAATACCTTTCGCATCATGTTCACTGTTGGAACTACTATTGCCAGGTAACGCACCGGATTGGCCACCAATCCCATATTCTTTTTTCAGAAAGTCTGCATTTTCTTTCTGGTTATGCAGGTCCATGAAATATTCGTAGATTCGAAATTTTCCATCTGCAAAACCACTTCCAATGCAAATGGCATAGTCGATTTCGTCCTGTGTGATGAAATCTTCCTGTCTGACATCTACCGTATCATGAAGTGGAAAATGAATTCTCTCCCTGTCAAGATCCGCGATTTCGGATAATAGATATCCTGGAGATTTCACAGTTTTCGGCTTTAATTCTCCATAGGAAATCCGTGCATCGACATCTTCCAAAAAGCTTTCCAGCTGTTCTCTTCCTTCATGCGTAGAAAGAAGAGTTTCTATTTTTTCTATACTGTTAAGTTCTTCCGGTACATCATCTATCCAATCACGGAGAAAATAGCCGATCTGATAAGATACCCTCTCCATCTCTGTTTTGTCTACGAGTGCTGCCTCGTTCGCATCCATATACAAGCCATACGTAATCATGGCGTGAATGTACTTTTCGATTTGATCCCAGCTTAATGTTGTAACTACAGATTCCGCTGCCTGCATACCATAACCGGCAGTCATTCCGTTTTCATCAAACCATACAGATATTGGATGACCGTGTAATTCAAAACCTTTGCCGACCTGACTATATTCTTTTTTCAGGAAAGCAATTATTTCATCGGTACTTTTTCCTTCGGTATATTTGGCGTAAATCCGTTTCCGGCTATCTTTTTGCCCGCCACCACTTCGGATGATTACTTCAAGATCGGTTTCCGGCAAATAGAAAGCAGCGGGCATAGTATATTTTTTACTTGCTTCCGCTGCTGTAATTGATCCTCTCTGTTCCTCTGCTGATGGGAACAGACTTAATTGTGTGTATGATTCCTCTGGTTTTACAAAATTGGTCGGCTGTAAATCAGTTCTTTCAGTACGACTTCCTCCGCCCGGCTCTGGATGCTGTTCATCTTCTTCACCCAAAGCATCTGATCCTGTGCTTTGAGCTGTTCGTTTACTCCTTCTTTCTCCGCCATCTGGGATGTCAGGACTTCCATCCTCTCTCTTGCCTGTTCCTGAATCTCGAGAAGATGTGCTTTCAGCGTTCCTTCCAGAAACATTGCTGTTCTCGCCCCATCGTATCTCTCCCTCAGAAATTTGTCCCTCAGAAGTCCGTATTTCGTTACCATTCCCTCCGGTTCCGGATTTGCTTTCAGTTTCGGAATCAGATAATCTCCCATCTGTTCGTATTCCAGGTCCATTTTGTTTTCCTCCTTCAATATTATCTTTATCTTTGGAATTACCCTCTTGCAAACTTTCGCGCTTTAAAGCATTATATCGCGGTTGTGGTGCATTTGCAAGTTCTTTTTTTGGAGATTTCTTTTTCCTGTTCTTTCTCGCGAAGTTTTATCATAAATGCGTACTGTTTTTCCGATTTCTGCAAGAACACCTCTGGCAGAATCATTAATTTTGTTCCTAATACTGACAATGTTTTAATAGAAACAAACTGATTGATATAATCAAATGAAAATTCATGATCGGAAATTTCTATTCCACAGGCCGATAAAATTGTAAAAGAAACACTTTCCGATATAAGTTTTTTTAAGCAAAGAGCAAAGTCCTGTTCGCTCAGTTTATCAAATCCTATCCTATCCTGTAAATCCGGATAATCAATTTGAAAGTTCTGTATAGCATCCGCCGCGAGCTGATCTGAAATTTCAATAATTCTTTCTTCAAAGGGTTTTGTGCTGTCTGTACTGCCATATATTTGTTCGAGCCTATGCAGTACATCACTTTTATGTTCTTCCCGCAGTTTCCACGCCTTCGGATAACGTCCATTTGGCTTTACAGCATGAACATTCGAAACATCAAATACATATTTAAGCTTATGACCGTATGTTGCAGTATCATCCGGAAGTGCAATTCCTGAAGATCCTTTATTTACCCAGCAGTTCATACGTTTATTCCATATCTCGATGGAAGCACACGCTGTTGCATCCGGATTCTGTGCATAAATCAGAAGCTGTTCTTTAAACGGATATTTATAAATCCGTGCAGCGGAGGTCAGGAACTTCATCCAGGATTCCCGGTTCTGTGAAACCCTTTTAGCTGTTTTTTCTGCAAGATTCACTATGTATTCATATTTATCCATCTTATTTTCCTTCTACTATTGTGGCCGACAATATAATTGCGGCGAAAGATTTGATTGTGACATTGCCTGTTTACATACCCCTCTGGATTCATCTGCAGCATGAACCATTTCACCATTTCCAAGATATATGGCAACATGGGATATATTCCTGTATTTTCCGTTGGCCGAATAAGAATAAAAGATCAAGTCTCCCGGCTGCAGTTCACTATAGCTGACAGTCATTCCTTTGTTTACCAGGCATTCTGCTTCGCTTGCTGCATCCATTCCATTCAGATAAGTAATACCAGCTGCAGCATAACTCCGGTAAACCAGGGAAGAACAATCATACCATCCCGGATCATCTCTTCTGCTTTGGGAATAACCACTTCCTACAGCATTCAGAGCTGCCTGCACGGCAGCATTTCCTGACTCTCCGGCACCTATGCTTTTTTTCCAGGACCAGTCAATCCCACCGGCACCATTTTCGGATGGTGCATAAATGTCAAGCGTCCCATCGAGCTGAGCCAGGCAATCCGCTTTCTCATAGCTCCACCTGGATACGTTCGGTCTGCGGGCGATCATGGCATCATATGCCCTTTCAATAATTTCCCGGTCCGTTGATGCAGATGTTGTTCCATTAAAATATCTTTTCAGGCTTACAACATATTTTCCATCTCTGTTGCCAAAAGAAAGAACGCAGCCTTTCAAAGCATCAGACGCGTTTGTAAAATCAAAACCATAATATTCTGTCAGTGATGTAAGAAGTGGCTGCAGTGTTTGTGTGTAGACGTATTCGCACTGGGCTGCCTCAAATGCAATCTTATGTTCTACGCAGATCGAATGCCATGCCCCGTAAAATCCGGCGTTATTTTTTAGTTCTGTGGTCATGCCAAGATATGGTTCAAACGGACCATATGTAGTTGGATCTTTTTCATAGCACCACCGAACAAACGGCCCAAGCTCATAACGATTGTCGAACTGAAATTCACCACATGCATTTCCGCCATCACCACCAACCTGATCCGGGTTTCCGCCGGATTCATATTTTGCCGCCAGATAACAGGCTCCATCATAAGCGGAAGAAGCACTTTGACGTTCAGCCTTTACCCCAAGAAACAGAAGACTCAAAAGAAGAAAAAGCGAAATAATAGGAAGCAGCAATAAAACATTGGATGCTATAATTTTAATGATGCCTGCGGATATTTTCGCCGTATTAATGACTCCATGCCGAAGTAGCATCCGCTGTTGATAATCAGCCCTTTTTTTTATCTCTTCTTCGTTCCCGGATAACCGGAGGGATTGAACGGTTGTATGGAAGTTCTTTGTTCTCCGAAACCATTTTAAGGATGCTCTAATTTTTCCCTCTTTACGAGAACTTTTTTCATCCTTTTTTCTTTTGCGGTCATTAGAATCTTTTTCATTCTTTCCTGACTTTTCTGTATCACTTTCTTTCCGATTTTTCTTTTTGGCTTTCCGTTTTTTACTTCCGGAATCATCCTCTGAGTCCTCTTCCTCAGCATGATCCATTTCTTTATTCCATTCCTCTGCCGCCTGGGACGGTTTTATTTCCTGCCTATCTTTATCTTCTGCCGGATTTTTTTCAGATGTTTTTTCTGTATGTTCCTTATTTTTTATTTCCTTCTTCTGATTGGACGTTTTCTCCTCATCTTCACCAAGAGTTTCCTTTTCCTTTTCCTCTTCTGTTGAAGATTCTTCTGAAATTTCACTATCTTCCGAAGTATTTTTACTCGTGATTTTTTCTTTTTTTCGATTCTTTTTTAATTTTGCCAGATATATAAGTGTTTTTGATTTTTTTAAATCATTCTGGGAATCCGGCTCATCATCTTCAACCTCTTTTTCTACATTCGCTGCTGTCATACCATGCAGCATGGATGCAGTATTCAAACTTTGATGCTGCTGTCTGAAAGTTTTACTCTGGTTGAATGATAATTCTTCCCCTTTAGAATCTTGTACTGTGGATGATTGTATCCTGCCAATCGTATATTTCCGGCTGAAATCCTTCTTTTTTTCTCTCTCATCCGTATTACTTTCTTCCTCTTCTTGTTGAAAAAGTGTCGGTTTTCCAGACAACGGATTTCCGTTTCGCTTCTCCTCTATTCCAATGCCCTGTGTGTTTTCTGTATCTTGCGGCCGCAGATATTTCCACATGGCCAGACGCATACTTTGTCGTTTTTCTTCTTTTATGTCATTATTTTCCGACATTTCCAGCTGTTCAGTATTCGGGATGGAAGCTCTTATCTTGGCTGCAGCATATTTTTTACCGTGATTTTCCTGAATCCGATTCTCTGATGCAGCCTCAATATTATCTTCCCGTTCTGAACCTGTACTTTTTAAAATAAAATGGGTTGTTTGTTGCTTCTCTTCTGCATGGGAACGTCCCGCTTCTGTTTGCACATATTTCTGTGTTGCCAGTCGTATACTTTTCAACTGCTGTTCCCGGGCAACTTGTCTGTCCGGTTTTTCTGGTATTTTATACGTCTCTGAAACAGGTGCATGGAACTGTGCAGCTTTCGCCTCATATTTTTCACTGGAGCCATTATATACAGGCTGTTCCGGTACATAATTTGATTCATTCTTATGCCATAGGATTTCCGATTGTACAGCAGCCTGTTCCGTATGTCCAGTGTTTTCCGGCAAGATACTTTGTGTATTTACTTGATTTTCCGGCTGCAAATATTTCTGCGTCGCCAGACGCATATTTTGCAGCTGTTGTTCCCGCGTAATATGGTTTCCTGTTATTTCCTGCGTTTCAGAGTGGCTCATAACAGATCGTGTCTCTGACGCAGTATAGATTGCAGAAGTAGCACTGTGTACCGTCTTTTCCACAGATCCTGTTTTAACTTCCCGCTGTTTTGCCTGCCATGCAACTTCCGTGTGCTTGTCTTTTGGTGTCATGCGTTATCCTTCCTTTAGTTTTCCGGCATACGGTAACAACCTTGGATCTTTTCGATATATCCTTTTTTCACAAGAGATTCCAGTATCTCTTCTGCCTGTTTATTGGAAACACCGCATAAAATTCCGGCACCATAGCAATCCAGCCATTCATCACATTCGTCAGCTTCTTGTACTTTATGGTACATGAACAGCTCTTCTTCACTGATTGGCTCTTCTACTTCGCCATTTAAAAGCTCAACAGACTCTTTGTCTGGATCAGTGTCAAATGTTGACACCGAGTCTCTGTTTTCATCCGTGTCAATCTTTGACACGGATTCCAGATCATCTTCATGTTCATCTTGATCCGCTTCCTGGCTGTAAAATACGTTCCGATTTTCGGCAGCGGCTTCATGGAAGTTTGTACTGTAGAAATGATACAGCGGATTGTCCCGGCTAATCGTCGAATCACACTGCAAAATATGCCCGCCCCAGACAATCAAACTCTGGCCCGGTGTCGGATCAGAAAGTGCTTCAAACTCTTTCTGTGATAACTCCATAATCTGCAGCAATTCGTTCCGATCATCACCGGCTTGGTCAAGCAGCACCTTGAAATCGGAGTTTGATACAATCTCCATAATTTTCCGGTTGGCCGTTGCTGCTGAAACGTTCTGCAGACAGATCGTACAGATACCACCAAGTTTACGGTACGTCAGATACGCCTTTTCCAGCTCATTACAACTTGTCTCATGGCGGCAGACATATTGAGCCTCGTCAACGATAAAATGCGTTGCCCTTTGCTGTTCAACGTTGTAGGAAAAACGCTGCGTTAAAACATGCATGATTGTTATCATCAGCGGTTCCCACATCAATTCAGGGATATTTTTCATTCCAAATGCAACAAACCGGCTGCTGGTAGACAGTGTACTTTGTCCTTCCAATGTCAAAAAGCTATGCTTTGTATAAGCCTCCAGTGATCCATACAAATCACGCGCTTCCGGTTCCCGCTGTTTCTGGAAAATTGCTTCCAAATCAGAAAGCACCGGGGATATCGGTTTCTTTTTTGAAAACGTATTCTGATATAATTCCTCAACGCACCGGTAAATCAACGATTTATGGATACCGTTTGGACGTATACCGGTCATGATACTGTACAGAAATGCTTCCATATACTGCAGCTGGGAAAGGATATATTCTTCACGGCCCTTTGCATTCTTTTGCAGCAAAGATTCCGGAATCTCAAGAGGGTTCAGGCGCAGATCCGGATCAGAAAGATCAAAATACTGACCGCGGAATCTCTGGGTGATTCCCTTCATCTCATTCTGCGGATCAATCAGGAAAATATCATCTGTACTGTTAATCAATGTTTGTCCGATTTCCGTAATTTTCAGCAGCATGGACTTTCCAGAACCAGTGTGGCCAAAAATAACACCATTACTGTTTTTCAATGTCTTTCGGTTTCCAATGATCGGATTTCTGGTTTTTTTATTTATACCATACCATGTTCCGCCAGGCTGGATCAGATCCCAGGAATAGAATGGCTGGAATGCCAGATAAGAACTTGTCAGGACGGAACGCATATTATTTACACGCCTCGCTCCGATCGGAAGCAACGTATTCAGTGCCTGAATTTGCTGATCGTAGTAAGGAACAATCTGTATAGAATGTTTCCGGCAGCGGCGTCTGACTTCTGCCGTGTTTGCATCCAGTTCCTCTTTATTTGCTCCACGCACTGCCAACAGGATTCCTACATAGAAGCCATTTTCATCATCTTCCTCGATCTGATCCATATATTTTTTCAGATTGGCCTGCTTCTTTTTCTTTGCATAGGACGGCTCACTATAGAAGTTACCCATACTTGCATTGGCCTGTACTTCCTGCCCGATCGCATTTTCATTGTAGAAATTCGTGTTGCTGATTTTTCCACGTAACACTTCCCGTGGGATATATGCCGTATCTATGGTAAGGCAGGTATAAAACGGAAAATCTGTCAGTTCAAAAATCAACTTTTCTTCATTCAATCTGGTTGGCAGAACCGCAGCAAAAAGAATCCGCATACACTCTTCATCAAATTCCATGTAGCTTTTGTGATTCCGCACAGAATGTGGAAGGATTGAATTGCGAAAATCTCTTCCGGCCTGTACCATATCCTGAAACGGGAGAATAAAACTTTCCTCTCCATCATCTGTGAAAAAGTAATTTCTGATTTTCTGAAACCGCTGCACAGCGTTTAAAGGAACCAATTCCGAACCCATTGCATGAAAGATTGGAAGTGCTGTATGCTCGAATGTATCAAACCATCCTTCCGCTTCTTCTATTGACCGGCAATTTGCACTCACAGTCAAATAACGCTGTTTTCGAACGTTTTCCTGTCCCTTTTCAAGAGATTTTTTAATCATTTCGTTATTGTAGCGGGCCAGCTCTGGATACTCACTTTTATTTTCATCCTGCAACAGAGATTTCTGGAAATTTGTTACGTCCCGTGGTTCACACTGTATTGTGATCTTGAAATCTGTGTCCATGGAATTTAGAAATTTCCGTAGTTGAAACAGGATGCCGTCTTTTTGCTGCTTGTCCTGATCCACATAGTTTAAGTCTGAAAAAGAATACACACGATCAAATTTTCTCCGCTTTTTCCCTGCCCCGTTATTCGGTTCTATTTCAAATATTCCATTTTCGTGTACACCTGCAATATCCAGCATTTGTTGAATACTGGCCGGTGTCTGGTAAACTGGCTGTGTACATTTTTTATATCGGATAAATTCCTCATTCGAAAAAATCCCATTCTGTTCCATCCTTTCCAAGTATATAAAAAGTCGGGATTTTTCCCGATCATTATTTTTCTTTTTTCAAATAATTTTTTCTTGCCTGGTTATATTCGTCACTTTTCCAAACAAGTTTGGCTGTGGACTTTCTGTATTTTCTTGCCCGGTAAAACTCTATTGCAGAAAGCCCGCTACGTGACTTCCATACCTGACTGAAAATGATAGCTGCAGCAACAGCAGTTCCAATCAAAAATGATATATATAAGTTCCATCCAAGTATAAAATACAACAAGATAATGATAATACCACAGGAGACAGCAGAAACGGCCATCACACCTAACTCTCTTGCTGTAAGTCCTTTCCAGATGCTATCCTTATATGCACCAAAATCTTCATTCATGTTTACCATAAGCTATGTCCTTCCTACTATTAAAATCCAAATGCTCTTCGAACCATCGCATCCGTACCAGATACTGATCCCGTTATAATAAGGATACCAAGAATAGCTTGAAGTCCTTCCCATCCTTGTGATCCCAACATTCCGCCCAATATATCTTCTGATGCAGTAGGGAACAGCCCACCGGCATTTATTAAAATTGTTCCAAGTCGCATCATTAGCATGATTCCTGTCATTTCAAACAATGCACAAAGAAATGTACGGACCCAGCTTGATCCGGTATGTCCAATTTCATGTGGGCCTGCATAAGTGGAAAGTGCAAGTGGTGCAACAGCCATATAAAAAAACAATTTAAGGAAAACCCTATAAACCGTCCATAATGTAATAACTGCGCCACCCAGGCAGATAAACAAAAACACAAGGCCAAACAGATTTCCAAAAATAAGTCCGGATCCACTCATTTCCCAGTCATCCCCTACTCTTATAACCAGTGAAGCGGCATCTTCCGGAACAATAATACCAAAAAATGCTTGTTCAATTTCAATCAAAAAACGAGTATATTCGTGAGATTTAAAAAACAGCATCCACAAGTGCCAGCTTGATAAAAAACTGGATGCTTGCTTCCATGGTCATTCCGTGTTTAATATCCGTTGTTTCTTTGAAAAAATTAACCATAAAGAAAACACTTACAAGTGTCGCACCTAGAATCTGTAGTGCCAGGAAAATCCGGTATCCTTCATCCCAAAGTTCACCATCTGCCAAACTTTGTGGACTCGTTTGCAGCATATCAAACGCATATGCAATTAATGAATTCCAAACATTGCACCCAAGGGAAAAGAAACCACTTCCCGAAAAAACCGTTTTGAAAAAATCTAATATCTCATTTATCATATTTTCTCCATAAGAAAAAGGAGGATATTCCCTCCCTTTTCATTATCCCTTCAGAGCAGTTGTAATTACCGGAGCAACCACCATAACTAACGCACCGCCAATCCCTTTTAAAGATCTTGTAATAGCACCTCCGCCTTCCTGTGCCTGCATGGAAGCTCCAAATTCAAATGCGTGCCATAATAAAATAACACCACCCACAGATTGTACCACAGCGCTGATCAGATTCCATAAAATTTCAAATTTCGCATTTATTGCGGCCGTTGCATCTGCAAAAACCATTGGCGCACCTACTCCCTGCAGGAACATCAAAAACGCAAAGCAAGCCGTATATTCCGTGACTTTTTTCAGTTTCTTTTTTACTTCGATTGGCTTTTTCATATCTTTTACCTCTTTTTGATCTAAAAATAGCCCGCACCAAATTTTGGTGCAGGCTTATTTCCGGTTGTTCTTTTGTGTTAAAGATTGACACGGCATTTTTTTAGTCGTCATCATCATCATGTTTGTGAAATCTTCCAATTAAAAATGCAATAACACATCCTACCATCGCTATAATCGGAATAATATACTGAATCGGCATTCTCTATTTTCCTCCTTTTTCTTCCTGTTTCAGAACCGGGAACTGGAGCAATCCATTACACAATTCCGGTCCATTAAATTCTGATTTTTCAATTATCTGCTGATAATCTACTGTCACAGTAACGAAATATACTTTTTGACTGTTGGCATCCCGGCCTTCCTCTGTATGAAGATGTCCCTGGACAAACACTGTCGTTCCTTTTTTTATTTTCTGAAATGCTATCATTGCCCGTTCTCCAAAGGCAACACAGTACATGTAATCGGAATAAGAACTTTTCGGTCGCTGCACGGACAGGATGTACCGGCATATTGGAACTGATCTCCCTCTCCTGTCTTTTTCATAGGCAAATTGTGGGACGCAGGTGCAAACACCCTGGATTTTAATCTGATTCATGTTTGCCCTCCTTATACCAGATTGCCAGTTGTATTTTCTTGACGGTAAGGCAGCCTCCGGTATCGCAGAACTTCCATCCGCAGTAAATCATCCCGCAGGGTTTCTGCATCCATGCCCTCAAATAAAATGTCAAGGGTTGTCTCAAAATCCCGGTAACGGCTGCGCTGGCTGTACGTAAGTGCCTTTTCAATCCTTTCCAGAATCGGACCATTTTCATAAAGTTCCTGCAATTCTAAAAGGGATTGCTGCAGTGTGTCTTTTCGCCGGAAATGTTCTATCATCCGGCTTTTAAATTCTGCCACATCAGCCGGGTTTAACACTTCCGGTTCCGTGTCAATGTTTGACACGGGAACTTCTTCTTTATCATTCGGAAGTTCTTCCGGCGCATTTTCCGTTTTTTCCTCTTCTATGACAGGTATATTCTTTTTTCGTTTTAAATCTGGAACATTTAAAACATTTTTCAGCTTTTTGGTATCAACCCCAAGCTTTTTTTCCAACGGCTCTTCTTGAGTTTCTTCCTTTTTCTGTTTTCGCTCTTGTATTAAACTGATTACAGCTGTTGCTGCAAAACCAAACGCTGCGATCGCAAGCACCGCGGTCATCAAGTAATATGAATTTCCCAAAAATGACTTTATACTTTCCATGGCCGATCTCCTTTACTTGAAATTCCGTGATGCATCTACCGCAAGTTCTACCAGCTCCTCTGCCGAAATTCTTCTGTCATACCATCCGGTCAGAACTGCCGCTTTTTCGTATTCATCATAAGATGCCTTATATTCCGGCATTTCTGCGTTCATCTGGTAGATGACTTCTTTTAAGTTCTTAGTTTCGCGGCGTGGAACACTGATTCATAGCATGAAAGGGAATCAAAGCGGAAATGATAATTCTTTTCGCCACATACCGCATCTACAATAATTCCATCCGTATTATGGCGGGTTGTCACATTTTCGAACTCTGGCAGTGTCAGCAAGTAATTCTGCAGTTCTTCTGCACTTAAATCGTGGCTTTCCAGCTGATTACTGTTTTCTTCCAGCTGTCTCTGTAATTCTTCCTTGTCTTTTGCCTGATCATCCATATCTCTCTGCAAAGATTTTACCTGCTTGTTTAGTTCAATGACCTTTCCTTGGAGTTCTCCATTCCGTTTTCGCAACTTTTCTTCTACTTCCGGATCAGTGCCGCTATCCTCTGCTTTTAACTGCAGGTTCGCAAGTTCAGCTTCCTTTGCATCAAAATCTTTCTGTAATTTTTCCATCTGTTCCGTTTTGGAATCACGTTCTTTCTCTGCCATGGAAAGACGGCTCTGCAATGTTTCAATTTTCGCCTGCAGTTCTGTTTCCTTATCCGTTGGAAGTGACATATCCGGATACAGTTTTAAATTTTCCTGCATCATCTTGAGGTTATCCCTCTCTGCCTGCAGCTCAATACTTAAGTTCTGTGCCTGCAACTTTTCCATTTGCAGTTCCTGCTGTTTCTTAAGCAGCTCATTTTCCTGGGATATTTTTTGTTCCAACAACGAATTTTCCTGTTCCTGCTTTGCTTTCGCCAGGGATTCTTTTGTTTCCTGTTCCCAGGTTTTTAAAGCAGTCTCCCGTTTTTCCATGTCCTCTACTTTAGCTGCAAGAGCATCCTGGATCTGGTCCAGTTCCTTTTCCCGGTTATCCAGATCTGTTGCTTTCTGTTCCTGGCTATTTTTCTGCTTTTCCAATGCATTTGCAAGAGACTGCAGCTGCTTGGAACGGTCATCAAACAGCTTTTCACGTTTTTTATATTGCTCTTCTCGTTCCTGATACAGCTGATTCATTTTTTCGGCCATACTTAATGTATTTTCATCCATGACGTATCCTTTCTTCGGGCGCTTAGCCCAATATCTTTCTTACTCTTTTTTCGTATTGCAGTAAGAAACATCAATACACTCCAACTGCCGATAAAAAAAAACGGCAAAAAAACAGATATGATTCCTATCTGCGTATCCACCGGATCAGCCTTTAAAATCATACCTTCTGTATCTGTGTCAATGTTTGACACCTGTTTTGTGGTTTCCATATCGGTGTCAACGTTTGACACCGCTTGTGGCTTTTCCGTACTCGTGTCAACGTTTGACACCTGTTTTGTGGTTTCCATATCGGTGTCAACGTTTGACACCGCCTGGTGGTTTTCCGTACCCGTGTCAATGTTTGACACCGTTTTGCTGCTTTTCTGTCCCGTGTCAATGTTTGACACGGATTTTTCAGCCCGTTTTCCATTCCATAAGGAAACTCCGGTTCCGCAGAGCAGCAGGCAAGCCAAAATCATACAAATTCTGGCTCTTACTTTTGCTTTAAGACGCTTCCTTTTCCGCATTCGCGACCTCTTTCTGGGCAACCGTAACGGCGTGTATAACCAATCTGTAAGGACTGGAGCCATCACCTACGCAGGTGGATAAAGTAAAAACTTCTCCTTTCCGGTCGGGGCAATATTACAGTCATATTCCGCATTCTGTACGGTTTCTGCAATCCATTGTTTCCATTCCTCGCTGTCGCCTTTATATCCCAGTGTAAAAACATCACTGTCATACCGGGTGCTGTATACGCTGTATATCGCACAGGTATAAGTAGTTTCCGGTGTATAAACATATACATAAGGATAAGTGTTCCGGAAGTCCTTATCATGGTACTTTTTCAGGCTTCCAAACATTTTCCCGGATGCCATGTTATGCCCATATAAAATAATGTGGCTTTCTTCGAAATCTGTTCCGGCAGTTGCAAAAATGGAACCAAGAATATTGCTTTCTCCTGTTACGGTATGGTTCAGGTAATAACTGTTGTCCTCTCCTAAAGCAACCGGATAATCAATGGGTGTTCCGGGAACTGTGATCCATGCCAAAATCTCAGGATTGATCTGCTGTAAATTCTGAAAATCAACTATTCTTTCCATATTCGGATCTGTTTCCTCTTCCGGCTCATCTGTAGTTGATTCTGTGTTTTCTTCATCTGTTGTATCCGGATTTTGGATATAGCCACTGATAAGGTTCTGCTGTTCCCGGTCGGTTTGTGCTTCCTGCAAAATCCGTGGAAGATAAGACGCACCCAGCAGACATAAAATTGCCAGCAGGACACACCCAGCAGCTTTTCGCATTTTCACGCCTCCCTGTTCTTTAATGAAATACCCGTGTCAAACATTGACACGGGTATAAATCCGGTTTTGCTGGTTACTTTAACGGAATGATGTTCTTAACAGAAGTATCATGCGTTGTAGTTCCCCAGTCATCTTTCTGGTTTTCAAATGTGATGGATGTACCGGTTGGTTTCGCCTTTAAATTTGCATGTACGGAGAAAATTTTATCCGGAGCAACGCCCTTCGCCGGTTCCTGTAATTTTGAAATCTTTACATTCTCTGTTCCGGTAACGTTCACCAGATGATACCGCAGCACATCCTGTTCTGTTACGGTGTAGTCCTCTCCTACCGGGATTTTGTTCCAGGTGACAGAAAGTTCTACATATCCCTGTCCATCGGTATGTGAATTTACGTAATTTTCCGTGAACTCTACATAATTCTGGAAGGTACGGTCTTTTCCATTAATATCTTTTCCTTTTACGGTGAAGATAAAGGTTGGGTTTCCATGCGCCCAGGTAATATCGCTTGCTTTAATTTTCTTTACTATGGTAAGGTCTGCATAGCGCATATCCTTCATGGTGATGGTCTGCGTATCTGCTTTGCTTTCCAGCGTAAAGGTAATTGGATCAGCAAGTTTATAATAATCCGGGGCCTGATCCTCACGTAAAGTATACTGACCCGGTTTCAGTTTTTCGATTCGGTGCGGTGTGCTTCCGGATGTCCAGCTTTCTACCAGACGGCCATTGCTATCCAGAAGAGAAAGTTTCGCTCCGGAAATATTCTCTCCGGTACCGGAATCTACTTTTGCAAGATCCAGTTTTGTATAATCATTTTCTACCGTGATTGTCAGGTTTGACTGCCCATTGACTTTTCCGTCGGATACTGTGAAATCTTTCACTGCATTATCCAGTACGTATCCATCTTTGGTTGCCGTTTCCTGGTAATGCCAGGTTCCATCCTTCACACCATCAATCGTGATCCGTCCATTGCTATCTGTTTTCTGCGTTTTATCATAGCTCTTGTCATCATTCCAGATATGGAACGTAACACCTTCCATGACTGTGCCATCGTTTTTGCTTACTTTCTGCAGAACGATCGCATTTTTCTGGTTCTGTACGGCTACATTGACGCTGGTATGGCTATCATCCAGGGTAACTGCATGTTCTGTAGTATCCAGGACATATCCATCCGGAGCTGTTTTTTCTTTGACAATGTACTGACCAAGTTCCAGCTGTTTGCTGGCTGCCGATCCATTGCCATCTGTAGTTACGGTATCAACTACCGTATTGGCAGCAACCAGGGTTGTGCCTCCGGCTGTCTTAATATCCTTTGCAGCTTTGATTTCAAATACCGCACCGGAAAGTTTTTTATTGTTCTCACCGGTTTTTGTGATCGTGATCTGACCGGTTTTTCTGGCATTTGTCGCATCCAGTGTTAAAGTAACAACACCTTCTTTTTCTGCTGTAAACTCATGTTCCCAGGTTCCGGTATATCCTGTCGGATTTTTGGTTTCTACTACTTTGAATTTTCCACCTTCTGAATCTTCTGCATGGAGATTTAATGCTCGATAAGCTTTATACTCATCTTTCCATTCGGCCTTGGTATACGTTACCCACTGGCCGCCTTGCATCTTGTAAACAGTGAATTCTGCGCCTTTTAGGGCTTCTCCTGTTGTTTCATCTGCCTTTTTGATGACAAGGTCAACATTTTTGGTCTGATGCATAACCATTTCTGATGTATAACCAAACTCAGAAGTATTCCATACGTGCCAATCTGTTGCCTCGGTCCGGCTTGATCCTTTCCATCCATTAAATATGGCATCCCCACCAGTAAATGTAAGTCTTTTGGATATGATTGCACTGTGGTAAGTCCCTTACCTGGACCGTCCACATTTTGTATGGTTCTTCCATTATAAAAGACCATAGTCTGAGAATCGCTTCATATGTGTAAGTAACCCATCCTTCCGGGTTATCCGGTGAAGTACCATCATCTGCATTTGAACCCTTTTTTGCTGACCAGATTGCATCCGTTCTTGCATCATAGATTAGACGATCATCAGCTTCCTTCGTGACATAAATGCCATCGACTTTTCCATCAATATAAAATCCCTGGGAATAGTCCAGATCAGATAAAGTGAAATGTCCCTTAACCTTAAGTGGATTTCCATTTTCATCGTAATATGAAAATCTTACCTTAATCCATTTCAAGCCTTTAATATCAATGACAGGAGTTGCACCGCCTTTTGTATTGTCTACAGAAACAACAACATTGTCTACATCTTCATATCCCGGATACCCGCTGATATTAGTATTCTGCCAGTCCAAAAACCAGATTCGCATGGTAACTGGTAAGCCATTGGCATTACCTACATTGGTGTACTCTGCATACATCTTTCCTTTTAAGTTCTCATATGGAACAAAGGAACGTATATTTGACCACCTCGATGTATCAGCCAGTTTCCACCACGAAGAGCATGCTTTCGCATATCTTTCTGCATTTTGGCAAAAATAGTTATCCCATGATCCACTTCTATCACTGCATCCAAATGTAATTTTTGTTTCTGATCCAATGACTGGTGTAAAGTTATAAGATCCATCAATAACAGAATCTTTGTTTACAATTTTTCCAATGCCAGAATTATATACAGAAGGTAAACCTTCCATTCCATCGCTGGCAGCAAAAACATTTTCCGGGAAAGAAATTCCAGTTGCCATCAACGCTGCCATAAGCAGCCCTGACAGCGCCTTTTTCCATCGTTTCACAGTTTCTTCCTCCTTTCTTTCTTCTCTTTACGGGACAGTTTCACGGTTCCAAGAGCCGTTACCGCCGCAATTCCAAGAGGAACAAAAACGTATGGATCTGCAAGACCGGTTTTTGGTGCCGTAGTCTGCGAAATGGCAGGAGACGGTTCGTTTTTGCCCGGTTCTTCAGCACCCTGTACACGGAAAATCCAGTTTACCATGCTTTCCCGTTTTGCATATGCATTTTTCAGTTCTGCCGGTAACTGCAGCGTAAACTGTACCCGCGAATTTTTCCCTGTTTCCAGTGTTCCTAGACTGATTTCCTGATTCAGGGATGCCGCCTGCAAATCACCATCATACAGAGTTTTTCCATTTTGTATGATCGTCAATTTAAACTGTTTCAAAAGATCCAGTTCTTCATCCGTTAAATTTCCAGGCGTTTCCGTATGGAAGAAAAATTCGGCACTGGTTGCTGTCGTATTGGAAAGCTGAAAACTATCACTGATCGTATCGCCAGGCATTGCCGTCTGTAAATTCTTAAAGAAATCTTCCGGCGCAGCCACCAGATTTCTAGCAGCCCCTTCATAAGTGACGGACATAGCGGTATACTGTTTTGTCACTTCTGTGATGCTGTTATCCTTCTCATGTACGCACTGTTCAATTTCCGTATCGCCCCATGGGGCTTCCGAATTAAAATCCGGTGTAAAGTTTGCCGCCTGCACCGCTTCTGCTGTAACGGTAAGTCCAAGAACCCTGTCCTGTGCTTTTGATGTCCACGCTGCAGGAATCGTTACGTTTTGGAAAAAGTCTGCGGATTCTCCGTTTTTCAGTGGCTTCGTATAGTAATAATACTCTCCCTGTTTTACCCAGGCATCGGAAATTCCATCCAGATCTTCATCACTTAAGACATACTCCACAGATGTTTCGCCGTTCTGGTCATCAGAAGGTGTTTCCGTAGGTTCCGGCGTTGTCTCCGGTTCCTCTGGTTCTACCTGTGCTGGTGTTGTTTCTTCTGTTGCGTTCGGCGTTTCCGTGGTTTCTGGATTTTCATCCTGCCTTTTCGTGTCAATGTTTGACACCGTTTCTGAATTTTCCGTTCCCGTGTCAATGTTTGACACGGAGTCCGCTGCCTCTCCGGAATAAGTGGTTTTCACCCGGATATAGCAGGTTTCTGCGTAATTTGTGATTCTCGGAATTTTCGAAATGGTCTGGGAAGGAAGAACAATTCCCTCTTTCGGTCCTGCATAAACTTTTTCCGTATCACCATCTTTTTCGTATTCCTGGATTCCAATGTTTACATCACCGGTACTGATGTGGTTTGTAACGGTAACGCTGTCCTGATAGTAAGCATATGATCCACTGATGGTACTTACTGCCGTGACCAGAATTCCGGCTGCTATTGCAATTTTCCTTTTCATTACTGGCCACCTCCTCCAAACCGTTTCCATGCGTCCTGATAAGAAGTGTATTCCTTCTGACCATCTGTTGTCTGAACGGATTCCTCGTAAACTGTTACTTCCAGGTTATCCTGCTCATATTCATCTGCAACAGTAACCCCCGTAAACAGATAAGTTGTTGTTCCTCCAACCGGAACAGCTTTTTTGTAATAGTAATAGCCATCATTTCCCTTGACCCAGTTTGTGGTATCAAGTCCCGTGAACCCTTTTACAGGTTCACTGCATGTAATATATGCCCGGACATAGCAAGGTACATCTCCTGTATTTTTTGCCCTGACTTTTTTTACTACTGATCCGCTGGATGGAACCGGTGTCGGTGTCGGAAAATCCTCATCCGGAATAATGGTGTTATTTCCAGTCCTGATAATGTTTACTACTTCATCATGGTCCGTCTGGTAAGCAGAAGATCCCGATATTGCGGTGGCTGCTGCAAGAAAACCGCAGCAGCACATTCCGGCAATGGACAGCATTCGTTTTTTCTTTTTTTCATGCTGTTTTCCCTTCTTTTTCAGAATAGTCCGGATGGCTTTCCGGACTGTTATTTAATATTCTTATGATAAAGTGTTGTTTCCATCCTGTTCCGGCTCAACCTGAACATCATCTGGGGTATTTGTTTTGTTTTCATCCGATGCTGCATTTCCGTTTCCATCAACGGTTGTAACCCCATTATTTCCGCTTTCGTCAGACTGCGGAGTCGTGATCTGTCCTGCCTGGCCCTGGTTCTGCAGTTCATATTTTTCCATGCGGAAGCTGCTTTCTGTGGAATCGTGGTTCCTTCTCCGGTGTTGAGTTCCTGGATTGCATAGTAATGTACCGGCACATTCAGATCTTTTCCATCCAGCTGTCCCTCTACAATATTGGCAGCTGTCAGGCTTGTAAAGATCGGATCTGTTGTTTTTCCCGGTGCAAGTATTTCGTTATAGCTGTAGGTGTAAACCATATTATCTCCTACACGTTTGTTGTACATCAGAGTCCATTTCTTAGAAACATTGTTCATGGAGAACAGCTCTGTATCTTTTGCAACGCCTCCATTCAAACGGTTACCTGCAGCATTAACAGTAATCACCTTTGCAATCGGGATAGAAACATCCAGATATACATAAGCATCATTTTTTCCAACATTTTCGATCTGCGGGTCTTTTTTGATTACCTGGGTCGGAACGATATTGTTGGTTTTTCCATCATTATCCGGTGTGTAGTTCGGCTCATGGCCAACGATGTCTACTTTACCTACAGAAAATTTGTTGGTTACAGAATCATGATCTGTCAGATATGCCATGGATGATCCAACGGCCAGTGCTCCGCACAGTGCTGCTGCTGTAAAAAATGCTGCTACTTTTTTCTTTGTCATAATCGTAATTCTCCTTTTTTTCTTTTTGTTTTTTTTACCTGTTCCCGTTCCTTTGGTTCAGGTCTTTTCTCCGGAAAACAGAAAACCAGAAGCATAAACAGCGCCAGAAAACCTACGGTTAAAAACATGTGGTTTTTAGCCACATGAATCCGTAGCCCAAATATGGAATGCAGAACAGATATGTTCCGCGAATGTTTTCTGCCGGAATGGTTCCGGAATCCGGATCTGTGTTTGCATCCCCTTTTGTCTGGTATCCTTCTTCTGTTTTTGACAGAATCCGGTGGGTCACCAGATCCCCGTGTCGCTCAAACGTAGCAATATTTCCTGGACGTACATCCCTCTTCGATGAATCCACAACTGCCACTGATCCTGTGGGAATCACAGGTTCCATAGAACCTGACAGAATCACATAACCCCTTAAATCACGGCACTGATAACAGGTAATACCAAGCACCATACAAACCAGAATCCATAGGAATGCGTGTATTACTTTTGTTTTCATTTTTCCTCTCTCTCCTTTTTTACTTTTTGTTGCCACTTCTTCCGTGCAACGGCGTCACCCCCTAAAAATGGGCATAAAAAATGCACCAGCCCATGAAACCATGTTCTGATGCATGAAAGCCATATTCCTTTTTTCGTGTCAATCATTGACCCGAGCAATTGAAAGATTTTTTTGTCCTACCTGCTGTCCCTTCTGTTTTCCTTCTTTTGCAAGTATAACATAGCATACCTTTTGATGACGTGCAAGGGTACATTTTTCAGAAAAGTACATTTCTTTGAAAAAGGTACATTTTCATCTAAAAGGGTACATTTTCTCGAAAAATTTTATAAAAAAATTAGCGAATCTGAAATATCGTTTCAAAAACGCTGCCTTGGCTTCTTATTTTCTACAGATCATATGTATTAATGCCTATGGCAATCATAGCTCCACACACTACAATCCTGTTTATTATTTTTTTCGTAGTATTCATTTTTTCACCTTTCTTTCGAAAAAGGGATGCGCAAAGTTCTGCGCATCCCCCATGCTGCTTGACTTTTTTCGTCCGGCAGCTTATAATCAAATCAGAAGCAATCAAGGATATACCAGTGTCGGTGGTTGCCTTTCTGAAATAATCTAAATTATTACAAAGAGCAACAAGAGACATAGGCTATCCCCTATTTGCGGTAGGGAATAGCCTTCTTTCTACTTGCGATGGTTATCTATGTAGACAATGCCTCTAAGACAACCAATAAAAGCGTCAACACTTCCATTGTATTCATTGGCATTACCCCCTTTCTGTTTCCAGAAAAGACAACCACCTGACTATCCCTATCACGTTCTGATCTGATTAGATTCAGTATAGCATATCATCGACTATTTTACTACCTCTTCGACATACAAATCCCCTCTCGTAATTCGTCTACGAGAGGGGATTCTTTTTTATCGGATAAAGTAGTTTGTAATCTGATAATAATCGTTTTCTGTCATGCCGAGTACATCACTCATACCATCGTCCATATGTTCCCAGGTTGTTGCATAATCATAATCTTGATCTGAGAAGGAAAATACAGCTGAGAAATTCACAATCTTTCTTCCGTTATACTCCTGCGGTTGTCCATACATTACAGCGATTGCTCCATATGCATTATAATCATCCATCTGGTTTGCTTTATGGCCTGGAGAGGACATCCAAAGGTTGAAGATCTGGCGGGCAAGATCATCGGAATCTGTATATGACAGGCCACCGCCGCAGCCGTTCTGTCTGCCACCATGCAGAGCAAGATTGTCGGATGTTCCATATCCTGGCTGTGTGATTGATCTCATGATGTGGTATCCGGCAGCGGCAACGCTTCTCGGATAACAATGTTTTTCATCCCAAATCATAGCTGCATGTCCTTCTTTGACACGTTCTTCATTTACCAGGTCGAAAATCTTTCTGGAAACTTCCTGATCGTAAACAGTCATTCCAAGAGCCTCTTCATTGGTGTAGGGGATCTTTACTTGAACAGGGATAGATGTTGTTGCATATTCATCCCCACCATTTGCATGAGCCACAATATATGTAGATCCACGACCAACTGCTGTTACAAGACCGTTCTGATCTACTGTTGCCACAGATTCATCATCAGAACTCCACGTTACCGATTTATCTGTTGCGTTTTCAGGAATAACTTTTGCTGTTA
>ENA-OQHA01000344-OQHA01000344.1-human-gut-metagenome-genome-assembly--contig:-NODE-344-length-24465-cov-4.935492_pt1 | contig 24465 bp, 25 predicted proteins | sample MGYA00242558_ERZ504707 | MGnify/ENA primary metagenome ERZ504707 (study PRJEB26092, sample SAMD00036197) | human gut metagenome | host: Homo sapiens | study: EMG produced TPA metagenomics assembly of...
AAATGATCGCTTCATAGTTAATCCAATTAAGTTTCCTTTGCAAAAATAGAATTTTCACATAAAAGGAAGTACGAAAATTTCGTCAAGGAGGGATAAAAAACGAGCAAGCAAAACTGAATGGACAAATTATACCTTTTTTGACAGAATCGTCACCTATTTTGATACAAATATCCAGGATGTGTATACAAAAAACAGTCAGTATTCAAAGCATCTACTTCAATACGGACTGTTCGTAAAAAATAATATTTCTTACAGACAAGCTGGAAGTTCACTCAACTTCATACTGTTTGAACCTTTTATCAACACGCAACAATGCTGAACAGGATGAGCAGCCAGCATAGTTTCTACCTCCTTCACATTCTCATAATGTTCAAACGAAGCAGAGAGTCCGGCAAACTCCGGCCCAACCAGAATCACGCGTTCAAACTGACATTCGTTCAGGAAGTCCACTACTCTCTGATGTTCTTCCCGGCTTCCTTCACCCAGCTCTTTCATATCGCCCAAGATAGCCACCTTATGCTCGGCCTCCATCTGGCGAAAGTTTACCAGCGCCGCCATCATACTGGTTGGGTTGGCATTATACGCATCCACAATGAGTGTATTGGACTCTGTCTGAACCAGCTGTGAACGATTGTTCTGAGGCACATAAGAGGAAAGCGCATGACAGATTTGTGTATCTTCCACGCCGAAATAACGACCAATAGCAACCGCAGCCAATGCATTATCCAGGTTGTAGGCACCTATCAGGTGTGTTTTCACCTCGTGTGACGCACCTCCAGCCGTCCAGCCCAAATGCAAGAACGGAGAACAAGAAAGCACTGTTCCACTCACATCCAGCCCCGAAGTCTGTCCGTAACGGACACAACTCAGTCCTTCCGCAATTTTATTCAAATGAGGATTCTCATTCTGAATGAAAATGGTGACATTTCCTTTTTCCCGAAGATAGTCATACAGTTCTCCTTTGGTGCGGATGACTCCTTCAAAAGAACCGAATCCTTCCAGATGCGCCTTTCCCACATTGGTAATAATACCGCAATCGGGCTCAGCAATGTGAACCAGCGTCTTGATTTCACCCGGATGATTAGCTCCCATTTCAATGACAGCTATCTCATGTTCCGGTCTCAGGCGCAACAATGTCAAGGGCACGCCAATATGGTTATTGAAATTTCCCTGTGTATAGAGCACATTGAATTTCTCTTTCAATACGGCCGCAATCAGTTCCTTCGTAGTGGTTTTTCCGTTGGTACCGGTTACTCCCACCATGCGAGTTCCTAACTTACGACGATGATAATTGGCCAGCTGCTGCAACGTCTGAAGACAATTTTCCACCAGCAAGATACGTGGATTCTCCGGTGATGCATACTGTGGTTCATCGACCACAGCATAACGGCATCCCTGTGCCAGCGACTGTGCCGCAAACGCATTGCCATTAAATGTTTCTCCTTTCAGGGCCAGAAACATAGAACCCTCCGGACAATGACGCTGTCGGTCGTCAGTCCGTTACACTCCGTAAACCGGCTGTATAGTTCTTCAATATCCATATTCTTATTGTTCTGAGAAGCGCTTTGCCTGCTCTTCAATCAATGCTGCATCTTCAAAATAGTTGATTTTCATGGCACGGCGCACTTCATCCATGGTCTGAGCGGCAGCTTCACGAGCCACTTCACAACCTTTCTTCAACATATCATATACGGCAGGAATGTCTTTTTCAAATTCCTTACGACGTGTACGGATCGGTTCCAACACCTCTTCCATGACAGCTCCCAGGAACTTCTTCACCTTCATATCACCCAATCCACCGCGAGTGTAATGTGCTTTCAGTTCGTCCAGGTTAGCATATTCCGGCAAATAGCGTCCAAAATGTTCTGTCTGGCAGAAAGCATCCAGGTAAGTAAACACACAGTTACCTTCCAGTTTACCCGGATCGCTTACTTTGATATGTGTCGGGTCAGTGTACATGCTCTTCACTTTCTTCAATACCTCATCTGCCGAATCAGACAAATAGATACAATTGCCCAGTGACTTACTCATCTTCGCCTTTCCGTCCGTACCCGGCAAACGCAGACATGCCGCATTATCCGGAAGAAGGATTTCCGGTTCTACCAGTGTTTCACCATAGATATGGTTGAAACGGCGTACAATCTCACGTGTCTGTTCAATCATCGGTTCCTGGTCTTCTCCCACCGGAACAGTAGTAGCCTTGAATGCTGCAATATCGGCAGCCTGGCTGATAGGATAGGTAAAGAAACCTACCGGAATACTTGTTTCGAAGTTACGCATCTGGATTTCAGTCTTCACCGTAGGATTACGCTGCAAGCGCGATACGGTTACCAAATCCATAAAATAGAAGCTCAATTCATAGAGTTCCGGAATCTGTGACTGAATAAAGATGGTTGACTTTGCAGGATCAAGTCCGGCAGCCAAGTAATCCAAAGCCACTTCAATCACGTTCTGACGTACTTTCTCCGGGTTCTCAATGTTATCCGTCAAAGCCTGTCCGTCGGCTTCGAACACAAATATCTTATCATACAAACCCGAATTCTGCAATTCCACACGTCGGCGCAATGAACCTACATAGTGGCCGATATGTAATTTTCCGGTCGGACGGTCACCGGTCAAAATAATCTTTTCCTTTTTCATAATATAAGCTATTGTTCATTTTTAAATTGCAGCAAAGATATATAAATCCTTTGTTTTCTTCAAAATAAATCGTTTCTTTGCAAGAGGTCTTTGCAGACAAACCATCTGCCTGACAGGGACTACCTTTAACGATACCACAACAAATTATCTATAACCATGAAGAAAGAACTCAAAAAAGTCCTGGTTCTCGGATCAGGCGCACTGAAAATCGGGCAAGCCGGAGAATTCGACTACTCAGGTTCACAAGCACTGAAAGCCTTACGCGAAGAAGGCATCCGCTCGGTACTTATCAACCCTAATATTGCTACTATTCAAACTTCGGAAGGAATTGCCGACCAAGTATATTTCCTGCCCGTTACACCTTATTTTGTAACTGAGATTATTAAGAAAGAACACCCGGACGGCATTCTGCTGGCCTTTGGAGGACAAACGGCCCTGAACTGCGGTACGGAACTTTACCAGAAAGGTATATTGAAAGAATACGGTGTGGAAGTGTTAGGAACTTCCGTAGACGCCATTATGTATACAGAAGACCGCGACCTCTTTGTCAAGAAGTTGAACGAGAAATCTCTGAAAACTCCGGTCAGCCGTGCGGTAGAAAACATGAAAGATGCATTGGAAGCAGCACGTACCATCGGCTACCCGGTGATGATCCGTTCGGCTTACGCATTAGGAGGATTGGGAAGCGGTATCTGCCCCGATGAAGAAAAATTTATCGAACTGGCTGAAAGTGCCTTTACCTTCTCTCCACAGATTCTGGTGGAAGAATCACTGAAAGGCTGGAAAGAAATTGAATTCGAAGTGATTCGCGATGCCAACGACCACTGTTTCACCGTGGCCAGCATGGAAAACTTCGACCCGCTGGGTATTCATACCGGTGAATCTATCGTAGTGGCTCCTACCTGCTCACTAAGCGAAGAACAGGTAACCATGTTGCAGGATTTGTCCAAACAATGTATCCGCCATTTGAACATTGTGGGTGAATGTAACATTCAGTATGCGTTCAATGCAGAAACCAATGACTACCGTATCATTGAAGTAAATGCCCGCCTGAGCCGTTCTTCTGCACTGGCTTCCAAAGCAACCGGTTATCCGTTGGCTTTCGTTGCAGCCAAGATTGCCTTGGGCTATACCTTGGATGAAATCGGAGAAATGGGTACACCGAACTCTGCTTACGTAGCTCCGCAACTAGATTACCTGATTTGCAAGATTCCGCGTTGGGACCTCAACAAGTTTGCCGGAGTTTCTCACCGCATCGGTTCAAGCATGAAGTCTGTGGGTGAAATCATGTCTATCGGACGTACGTTTGAAGAAATCATCCAGAAAGGTCTGCGTATGATTGGACAGGGCATGCACGGATTTGTGGGCAATGACCACACCCGCTTCACCAACCTGGATGATGAACTGGCCAACCCGACTGACTTGCGTATCTTTGCCATTGCACAGGCATTGGAAGAAGGTTACTCTATCGAACGCATCTATGAACTGACCAAGATTGACCCGTGGTTTATCGGCAAACTGAAAAATATCGTAGACTACAAGCATAAACTGTCAACCTACAACTCGCTTGAAGAACTTCCGGCAGAGGTACTTCGTGAAGCCAAAGTAATGGGATTCTCTGACTTCCAGATTGCCCGCTTCGTACTGAAGCCTCAGCAGGGTAACATGGAAAAGGAAAATCTGGCCGTTCGTTCTTACCGTAAGAAATTAGGTATCCTTCCGGCCGTGAAACGCATCAATACCGTAGCTTCCGAACATCCGGAACTGACCAACTACTTGTACATGACGTATGCCGTAGAAGGATACGATGTGAATTATTACAAGAATGAAAAGTCAGTCATCGTGCTGGGTTCAGGAGCTTACCGCATCGGTTCATCTGTGGAATTTGACTGGTGTTCAGTTAATGCCATCCAGACAGCCCGCAAGTTAGGCTACAAGTCTATCATGATTAACTACAACCCGGAAACAGTTTCTACTGACTACGACGTGTGCGACCGTCTGTACTTTGATGAATTGTCATTCGAACGCGTACTCGACGTGATTGATTTGGAACAGCCGCGCGGCGTCATCGTTTCCGTAGGTGGTCAGATTCCGAACAACCTGGCCATGAAACTTTACCGTCAGGCTGTACCGGTACTCGGTACTTCCCCGATTTCTATTGACCATGCTGAAAACCGCAACAAGTTCTCGGCCATGCTTGACCAGTTGGGCATCGACCAGCCGGCTTGGCAGGAACTGACCAGCCTGGACGATGTGAAAGACTTTGTCAAGAAAGTAGGTTATCCGGTATTGGTTCGTCCGTCATACGTACTGAGTGGTGCAGCCATGAACGTATGCTACGACCAGGAAGAACTGGAACGCTTCCTGCAAATGGCCAGCGAGGTATCAAAAGAATATCCGGTAGTTGTATCACAATTCATGCAGGAGACTAAGGAAATAGAATTCGATGCTGTGGCACAGAACGGTGAAATCGTGGAATATGCTATTTCAGAACACATCGAATTTGCCGGTGTACACTCTGGTGATGCGACACTTGTTTTCCCGGCACAGCACATCTATTTTGCTACTGCCCGCCAGATTAAGAAAATCAGCCGCAAGATTGCCAAAGAACTCAATATCTCCGGTCCGTTCAACATCCAGTTCCTGGCTAAGAACAACGATGTGAAGGTAATCGAATGTAACCTGCGTGCTTCACGTAGCTTCCCGTTTGTATCAAAAGTATTGAAGCGCAACTTTATCGAAACGGCTACCCGCATCATGCTGGATGCTCCTTACGTACGTCCTGACAAACTGGCGTTTGACATTGACTGGATTGGGGTAAAAGCTTCTCAGTTCTCATTCGCCCGTCTGCAGAATGCCGACCCGGTACTGGGAGTAGACATGTCATCTACCGGTGAAGTAGGTTGCTTGGGAGACGACTTCGATGAAGCATTGCTGAATGCCTTGATTGCAACTGGCTACAAGATTCCGAAACAGTCCGTTCTGTTCTCTTCCGGTGCCACCAAGTCGAAAGTCGATTTGCTGGATGCCAGCCAGATGCTTCACCAGAAAGGATACAACATCTATGCTACAGCCGGTACGGCTGCCTTCCTGAACTCTCACGGCATCACCACTACTCCGGTGTTCTGGCCGGATGAACGTCCGAATGCAGAAAACAATGTGATGAAGATGATTGCGGAACATAAGTTCGACTTGATTGTCAACATCCCGAAAAACCACACCAAACGGGAACTGACCAACGGTTACCGCATCCGTCGTGGTGCCATCGACCACAACATTCCGTTGATTACCAACGCCCGTCTGGCCAAAGCGTTCATCGAAGCATTCTGCCACATGAACCAGAATGAAATCCAGATTAAGAGCTGGCAGGAATATAAATAAGGTATACCAAAGGTAGAAAATAAGAACGTCAAAGCGCTTGGAACAAAACGCTTTGACGTTTAGATTAAAACGCAAGTGCGTTTGAAGTAAAATGCACTTGCGTTTCAACTAAAACGTCCTTGCGTTTTCCCTTAAACGCAAGGACGTTTTTTCATATACCTTTTTCTTATTTCAAAGCGGCTTCTATATCAGCCATAAGTTCTTGAAATTCAGCCTTTGTATAACCTATGGAAGCATGAATCAGCTTACCGTCTTTTCCGAACAGATACGCTCTGGGAATTGTCTGGTCGGCAAAAAGAGAGAAGACTTCCCGTTTAGGGTCCGGATAGAGTGGGAAACCGAACTTCTTCCGTTCATTGTATTTTTTCAGCTCTGCATCCGTATGCTCCCGACCGATAACTAACAGCTTGAAATCCTTGTTATCCTTGTATTTCGGCCACAAGGTCTTCTGAACCTCAGCCAGTTCTATCTGACAAGGACCGCACCACGTAGCAAACAAACTGACCAGCACTACCTTTCCTTTCAAATCGGCAGGTGTTACCTTGCATATATCTCCGAACTCAGGGTAATGGCAGGCATGGCATCACCCAAACTGATTTTTTCTTTCCCGGTGTCTTGTGCAGAAGCAGCCAGTACGCCCATCCAAATCAGACACAAAAGGCTCCAAATCCGTAAATTTTTCATTGTTCTTTCCTTTCTATAAAATGTTAAACCCTGACAAATATACCGTAAACCGCTGGAAAATCCGCCAAGGAGTCTATCTTTGTAAATAGTTTTAACGAAAAACAAGAGCGCGTATGATGACATTTATCTCGTGTGCCAAGACCATGACCGCACGTAGCAAAACTCCATATCCAGAAACCAGTACCCCTCATTTTCTGAAAGAGGCCCGCGAAAACGCCTTGTACATGACCCAGTTTACTGCCGAAGAGCTGGCTCAGATGCTGAAAGTGAATCCGAAGTTAGCAGCCGAAAATTACCTGCGCTACCACGAGTTCCTTTCACCGGAGACTCCTGCCCTGCCGGCTCTTCTAGCCTACACAGGCATCGTGTTCAAGCGCATCCATCCGGCTGACTTTACCGCAGAAGACTTCCGGTATGCCCAGCAGCATTTATTGATTACCTCTTTCTTATACGGATTGCTCCGCCCGCTGGACAGTATTCAGAATTACCGCTTGGAAGGCAATGTACGATTGCCGGAACACGAACGGAAAACCATGTTTGAATACTGGTGCCCTTTGCTGACGGACTATTTCATTGATGCCATCCGGCAGCAAGGAGGCATTCTTGTCAACCTGGCCAGTGGTGAAATGAAAGACTTGTTCGACTGGGAAAAAGTCTGCCGGGAAGTACAGGTCGTTACGCCCGAGTTCTACACCTGAAAAACGGGAAACCTACCACGGTAGTTATCTACGCCAAGATGTGTCGGGGCGAGATGACCCGCTTCATCCTGAAAAACCGGATAGCACATCCGGAACAACTGAAAGAGTTTGAGTGGGAAGGCTTTTCTTATCACGGAGAAAAAGACGGAAAAATGCATTTCATTCTCCAATAAAAAGAAGCGGTCTGCCGAGCCATTTCTCCCGACAGACCGCCATCAATCAAATGAAATCTATTTCTTATTCTTCAGCACCGTTACATTCAATATCCGTAGCCAAAGTTACGTAGTTCAATACGGAAGTGCCGTCTACCAATGCCTTTTCTGTTTCTGTAGTTTCAGTTGTCAAGCATTTTCCTTTACCAGAAATCAGGGCATTGTACATCTTCACTTGTGTACCGGCACGCAAGCGAACCCCCTGTTTCTCACCGCCGTTACCAATCAAGGTCAGGTTAGCCAAAGTAGGACAAGCTACCGGAGCGGCTGCAAAGTTCTTACCGTTGTTATCGCATTCCATCAAACAGTCGCAATCAAATCCGAGTGTTTCCTTTGCTTCCTGATAAGCCACCAGGAACTGGCCGCGTCCGTTCCATCCTTCAGTCCAGTCGAAAGAGTCATCACTACAGTTGGTAACTACCATGTGTTTCACGTCAACGCTACCACCAAAGAATTCAAAACCGTCGTCAGAACCATTGTAAGCCTGTACGTATTCTACTGTAGTACCGTTACCTACGCCATAGAAAGAAATACCGTTTGCTTCATGTTCAGAATCCAATGCATATCCTGTATTTTCCAGACGAATATATTTCAGTGTACCAGAGTTATCATTGTCAGCAGAACCTCCATAAGCTGCATTACCGATTTCTGATGTACCTTCGCCATTTTCTGCGTTGGTATGAGCTTTACCGCAGATGTGCAAACCGCCCCATGCACCAGATTCTTTCTTGTCTGAGGTCATGATAATCGGATTCTCTTTTGTTCCTACAGCCTCAATCTTAGCACCCTGCTGTACCAAGATATAATCTACTGACTCATCATCAGTCTTAGCTACGATTTTCACACCTTCCTGGATAGTCAGTGTAGCGCCAGTCTTCACAATATATTCACCGCTAAGTGCATATACTTTATCCTTCAACAAAGTCTTATTGGCAGTCAGTTCACCTTTCAGAATTTCCACAGCATTGGCACTTGTCTCATCACCGTTACCGCTTGTACGAATCCATCCGGCTGTCCAGTCATTATTAGCAGGAACGGCACCACGATAAGCAGCAGCTTCGAAGAAATTATCTACCTTCGTCATGTCGGCTCCACCGTCAATCGTACCGACAAATTTGTTTGTAAATGTATTGCTGAAATTATAATTGATTGCGTTATTGTTTGCTGTAGCCAAGAACAACTCAGAAGAATACGCATCTGCAACAGGAGGTTCCGGATTCGGAGTGTTGTCATCTTCACTACAAGCAGTACACAAAGTCATAGCAGCAATTGCAGCCATCGACATAAATTTCAAGTTCATTGTTTTCATACTTTTCTCGTTAATAAAAAGTTTAGAATAGTGTTCAATTTTTTCCTTTATGAATTTTTATAATGTATAGCTAAAACCTAATTCAAAGGTAGTTCCTCTTCCGTAGCGTTCCACTTCCAGCTTTCTGCCGTCTTTCACTTCCTGCTTGAATACGATGTCCTGGTTCAGCAAGTCGGTCATCTGCAACTTAAAGTTCCAGTGGTCATTCAGTTTGTAAGTGGCTACGAAATCCAGCGTATGCAAGTCTTCCTGTTTCACGTCGCCCAATCCGGAAATACCTACCGCATGAATGCGTGGTCCTTGCAGGTTATAGAGCAGCGTAGCAGTCAGCTGTGTATCGTTCTTAAACTTAGGAGCATAGCTTATATCCGCATTCACCAGGTAAGGAGAAGCTCCCTGCAGGGAACGTTGTGCGTTGGTATAGGCTCCACCTTCCGGCAATTGTACGTTGGTGTACATGTAAGAAGCGTTGGCTCCTACGCGGAAGTCGCGGAACAGTTCTCTACGGAATTCCACTTCCACTCCGGCAGCCACACCCGTATCTGCATTCTGGAAAGAGTGAACAGCCGCTCCGCCCGACAAGGTCTGTGTACGTTCAATCGGGTCTTCCAGGATTTTCGCATAACCCGTAATAGAGAACATATTGTTACTGTTCTGCTGGTCGAAGCGTTCGTAACGCAGGTCAATATTGTAGTTATATCCGTTCTTCAATTCTGCATTACCTCGGATCATGGCTGCTCCATACGATTCCTGATAGAGGAAAGGAGCCATTTCGATGAATGACGGACGGGTTACCGTACGTGAGAACGAGAAGCGCAGGCTGTTGGCATCATTCACGGTATATTTCAAGTTCATGGCCGGGAAAAAGTCATGACAGTTCACCTCATTCCGTTTGGCTTCACCTCCGTCTGTCGCATAATTTACCCACTGGTGACTGTATTCATAACGTACTCCAATATTCACCAGGAAATTGGTTGCTGGGTAATATTCCGCATCAATAAATCCGGCATAAATGGAGTGTCCGGCATCATACTGGTCTTTCGGCTGCTGGTCACGGATTATAGCAATGTCTCCATTGGCAATATTATCATATCCCATAAAGCTGGAAGTCCGGTAAATATCCTCTATTTCAGGATTGAAACGGCTTACATCATAGTAGAAACGGGTAGAACGGAACGTACGGCTCTTGTCTTTGTAAGTAGCTCCCATGCGTATCAGGTTATTGTCACCATAGCGATAAGAGCTTCGCAAATCGCCCACCCATTCTTCTTCATTCAGCGAGCCGAAATAACGCATATTCTCCTGCTTGTTCAGATCGAACAGTTCCAAAGAGTTTCCAGCCTTTTCAAACATCACCTGTCTGCGGTCAGGCTCTTCACTGGAAGTCTTGCTGTAAGAACCGCTCCAGTTCAAATCCCACTGCTGTCCAAACTCATGGTGTCCGTTCAGCTGATGATTTTGAAGGGTATAAATGTGGGTTACAGAGTTATTACCTATCAGTTCATTGTCTTCATAGTCTTCTCCCTGTCGCAACATATAGGTATTCTCCGCATTACGTGCATAGAAAAAAGTATACCCAATACGGTCGGCATCTCTCAGCGTATAAGCCAGGTTACCAAGTCCTGCCAGTTTCAGTTCCTGACGGTAACTGTCGTAATTAAACTGGTCGAGAGTCGTACCTCCGGCTTCAAGTGTGCGATAAAAAGCATCTTTTGTGGTTTCATTGGTATTGCTTGCACTCAATGCAGCCAACAGACTCAGATTCTGTCCATTTACATCCCAGTTCTTTCCGCCGGCTATATTACCGCCAAATTCCGGAAGACTTGTACTCTTATTCACATCGAAGGTTGTATGAAAAGGATTTTCCTTCGCAATGGCAGTTGAAAAATCCGCCTTAGGCATGTCAATGTATTTCTGATTAATGCCCGGATTACGGAACAAGGAATACTGCTGATCCATTTTATAGAAATCCTGGAAAATTGTATTGAACCGGCCTCCCGTATTGAAACCGATGGAGAAAAAGTCTTTTCCGGTATTTTCTTTGGTACTGATGTCAATGTGTGCTCCTGAATAATCTGCAAAAGTTCCAGCTTCATATACCTTACTGACCGTTATGTTCCGTACCGTACTTGAAGGAAACAAATCCAGTGGAATCAATTTATTATCCGGATTCGGAGAAGCAATCGGCAGTCCGTTCAAGGTAGTCGTACTATAACGGTCGCCCAATCCGCGCACAATCAGCTGTCCTGCACTGGCAATCGAGATACCGGTTATCTTCTTCACGCCTTCCTGTACATTACTGATGCCTTTCACGCTCATTTCTTTCGCCCCAAGGTTTTCAATGGCTACAGTGGCTTTCTGACGTTCCATGCTCAACGCACGTTCACCTTCCAAGTTTTTACGTGCTACAACAGAGACTTCGCTCAAGGTCTGTGCATCGCTTTCCATCTCAAAATTCAGCACCACATCTTTGCCTTTGGCTTTTACAGCCCCAGCCTTAATATCTGTGTATCCCACGTATTTCACCACAAGGTCATATACTCCACCGGGGACATCCAAAATATAATTTCCGTCAAGATCGGCTACAGCCCCTACTGTACTTCCAAGCACTTGTACGGTAGCTCCCGTCAATGGTTCTTTAGTCTGCTTGTCTACAATGGTACCTTTTATAGTCTCTGCTACCATCGGCATAGTAGAACAAGCTAAGAAACCTGAAACAAAAACAATCTCCTTAAAACCTAATCTCATAATCTATTCATGCATTTCTTTTTTCCGTTGCAAAGATGGAGTGTTTATGTTACAGCAGAACTTCATGAGATGTACATTTCATTTACGCAAAGATTACGTTTGTATTTCTGATTTGAGAAATCAAAAGAATACTTCATATCTTCTTTTTCTCCCCAATTATATAAGGTATAATCATAGTTTTTCCTATTTTTGTACAGACCAAAATAAATAAGATTATGTATCCTTTGAAATTCAAACCTATTTTAAAATCGACCCTTTGGGGAGGAGAACGTATTATTCCTTTTAAACAACTGGACTGTCAGCAGGAACAAGTGGGCGAAAGCTGGGAAATCTCAGACGTACCGGGCGACGAATCTGTAGTAGCAGAAGGTGCAGATGCCGGCAAGAACCTGACTCAGCTGATGGAAGAATATAAAGGAAAGCTGGTGGGAGAAGAAAACTACAAGCGATTCCAGGGCAAGTTCCCTTTGCTTATCAAGTTTATTGATGCCAAGCAAGATTTGTCTATTCAGGTACACCCCGACGATGAACTAGCCATGAAGCGCCACCAGTCTATGGGTAAAACAGAAATGTGGTATATCATCGACAATACCGGTGGACAGGCCCACTTGTATTCAGGTCTGAAAAAACAGATTACTCCGCAGGAATATGCCGACATGATTGAAAACAATACAATTTGTGATGCCCTCGACAAATATGACGTACAGCCGGGCGATGTATTCTTCTTGCCGGCAGGACGTATCCACAGCATCGGAGCCGGATGTTTCCTGGCAGAAATACAGCAGACTTCCAACATCACGTACCGTATTTACGACTTCAACCGCAGAGATAAGAACGGTAACCTGCGTGAACTGCATACGGAACTCTCAAAAGATGCCATCGACTATACTGTATCTGATGATTATCGTACGCACTATGAACCGCGTAAAGACGAACCGGTGGAACTGGTAAGCTGTCCGTACTTCACTACCTCTGTTTACAACCTGACAGAAACCATGAACATGGATTGCAGCGAACTGGATTCGTTTGTTATTTACATCTGTATGAAGGGAGCCTGCACCGTTACTGACAACGAAGGCAACCGCATCAGTGTAAAAGCAGGTGAATCAGTATTGTTCCCAGCTACTACCCAGAACCTGGAAGTTGTACCGGAAGGAGAAGTATCTTTCCTGGAAACTTACGTATAATCTGATTTGATTTATACTCATAGCTGAGTCCTTTTCTTTTGTCCTGTTTCAGGCTGAGAAAGGGACTCAGTCATTTTTTACAAAAGCATTAGGTGATACGCCCGTAATCTGGCGGAACACACGATTGAAATGGTTGGGAGTGGCAAAACCTACTTCGTATGCAATCTGTTGCATGGTCCTTCCCCCATCGGCAAAAAGCTCGATAGCCCGCATGATTCTCAGATTGTTCACATAATAGCTGAAACGAATGCCCGACTCATTGAACAAACGGCTCAAATTGCGCACAGAGAATCCGAAATGGGCAGCCAGTTGCGGCATCTTCAAATTCTCATGCAAATGCTCCTGCAGATAGGCCAGAATAGGATGCAAACGTGCATCATTGGGAATGGCCAGCATCTTCAACAAGAAGCCCATATCCTGGCTGATGGAAGGCAGCAGTTTGAAAAAGCTGAGTGCAAAGGCATACAAATCGGGAGAATCAGCCTGTTCTATCTCCGTCCCCTTGGAAGCAATAAATTTCAAGTTCTCTGCAATGAAGGAATTGATATGATAAATGGAGAATTCTTTCAAGGCGGTATCCTTCTCATCCGCATCCAGCGACAGATAGAAAATAACCAGTGACACCTGCCGGTTCTTGCTGGACAATTCATGCTCCGTACAGCCGGGTATCCAGGCGATGTGCTTCTCTGGCACAAAATAGCTTGTGGAACCTATCTGTACATGCAACGTGCCGGAAAGGGTATAGATAATCTGGCACTTTTCATGCGCATGCCCCGGCAGTTTAATTTCTTCCCATCCGGTTTTCTTGATGCGGATGGTCTCCTTACTCGTCTGCTTTATCAGTGAAATATAACTTTCCTGTTCCTGATTCATTCTCTGAGGATGGTTTAAAATGGTAATCTTTTTGCATAAACCGCAAATTCAGCCTAAAAATAATGGTTTAATTTTGCACAGCCAAATAAAATGGCTAAAGGTATTTTCAACATAAAAAGAATAATGGGTAAAAGATTAGTTTCAACTATTGGAGTTCTTTCCTTTTTTATTTACACGGCCGCCGCACAAGAACGGGTTCTTTCTATCGATGAATTGTTTCAACTGGCAGACCAGAACAGCAAAAGCATCCAGCTTCATTCGCTGGCCATTGACGAAACGACACAGGCGGTAGAAGTGGCTAAAAATGCCAAACTGCCCTCCATCCGGGCACAAGTGGACCTAAACTACATTGGTGACGGCTGCATGACAGACCGGGATTTCAGTAACGGCATACATGCCGACATGCCGCATTTCGGTAATTCTTTTGTACTCAAGGCCTCACAGACTATCTACGCCGGAGGAAGTATTAATGCCAACATCCAGAAAGCAAAACTGCAACAGCAACTGGCACAACAGACTTATCAAAACAACCAGCAGGATTTGCGCTTCATGCTGTTGGGATATTACCTTGATTTGTTCCAGCTGAGAAACCAACAGACGGTTTACGAAAAGAACATTGAGCAGACACATCTATTGGTGAAGGATATGCGGGCTGCCTATCAACAGGCACGGCACTGAAGAGTGACATTACCCGTTATGAACTACAGTTGCAGAATCTACAATTAGGCCTGACTTCTACTATCAACAGGCTCAATGTCTTGAACCACAAGCTGACGACTACTATCGGACTGGCCCCTTCGGTACATATTGTACCCGACTCCACGGCACTGTTCCGTATCAATGTGGACAAACAACAGGAAATGACCTGGATGGAAGCCTCTCAGGAATCTCCTGAACTCCAGCAGGCACACACGGAAATCAAACTGACTCACAACCAGCAGAACCTGATTCGTTCGGAACGCAGACCTCACATCAGCCTGACAGCTACCAATGAGTTTAACGGGCCGATTCTGATAGAAGTTCCGCCATTGAACAACAACTTCAACTACTGGTTTGCCGGAGTAGGTATCTCGTACAATCTGGATGCTTTGTTCAAAAGCAAGAAGAAGCTGAAACAGGCACGGATAGCCACCTCAAAAGCAGAAAAGAATTACCAGCTGGTCAAGGAAAAAATAGAGAACAAGGTGCACGAAGCGTACGTAAACCTGAATGAAGCGTACGTAAGACTACAGACACAGCAGAAAAGCGTACAGCTGGCACATGAAAACTTCCGCATCGTGCGGCAACGTTACCTGAACGGTCTGTCACTGATTACCGATATGCTGGATGCCAGCAACATGCAGCTGGACATGGAATTGCAGCTGGCCAACTACCAGATAGGTATATTGTATCAATATTACCTGCTAAAAAAAATTACGGGAACACTTTAATGAATTTCATATTTACACAAAAACAAAAAATATATGATGCGAAACAAAAAAAGAGCTATTTCGAATTTCTTTATACTGCTGGTCCTCGTAGCCGGTATCAGCTGGGTTTGCGGCAAATTTATCCATTTAGGTAATGTGGAATATACAGACAATGCCCAGGTGAAACAGCACCTGACCCCAGTCAGCACACGGGTACAGGGCTTCATCAAGAAAATCTGTTTTGAGGAATATCAGACAGTGAAAAAAGGAGATACCCTGGCCATCATAGAAGATACGGAATACCGTCTGAAAGTGGCACAAGCCGAAGCCGACTATCGCAATGCACTGGCCGGAAAGAGTGCCATGCATACCACTATCAACACCACACAGAACAACATCCTCGTAACGGATGCAGCCATTGATGAGCAGCGTATTCGCCTGCAAAATGCACAGACAGATTACAAACGTTATCAGGAATTGCTGAAAGAAGAAGCCGTTACTCCCCAGCAATTTGACCGGGTAAAAACAGATTACGAAGCGACACAGGCACGCTATGAACAGCTGTTGCGCCAGAAACAATCGACTTTGCTCCAGAAGCAGGAACAGACCCAGCGCCTAGAACAGAATGAATCGGCTATCAAACTGGCAGAGGCAGCGCTCAATTTGGCCAAACTAAACCTCTCTTATACAGTGATTCTAGCTACTACAGACGGAGTGACCGGACGAAAAAACATTCATGAAGGAGAACTAGTACAACCCGGACAGGCCTTGGTAACTCTGGTAGATGGTACGGAAAAATGGGTCATTGCCAACTACAAGGAAACTCAGACTACCGACATGAAGAGAAACCAGCTGGTGGAAGTAAGAGTAGATGCTATTCCTGATGTGAAATTTGAGGGACGTATTGCTTCTATTTCGGATGCTACCGGAGCTTCCTATTCACTTATTCCCCAAAATAACTCGGCGGGCAACTTCGTAAAGGTAGAACAGCGCATCCCTGTCCGTATCGAGTTTACGGAAAACAACCGTCCCGAAGACTTGCAACGCCTGAGAGCCGGAATGAATGTAGAATGTTACGTTAAACAATAAACAAGACAATGGCTGAACCACGTCCCCAGATTCCTTACTTTAAAGAATTCTTACCGACTCCGGTCTGCATCGGCCTGTCGCTCTTCTTTGCCATGGTCTTTCAGTTTAACGGAGGAGTTTTCCTGCCGGCTGCTACCCAGATGTCGAGCGCATTAGGATGTATCCAGGAAGATGTAACCATGCAGCCTATGCCTCTTTCATCGGTATGACCGTCATATTTCCGATACTGTTCCGTCTGAAATCCCGGTTCACCACCCGGTCTATTTTCATGACGGTATGCCCGGTACTCATTCTCTGCAACCTGATCACCATGCATACAGACAACATTTTTCTTATGATTTGTGTATGCTTCGTATCGGGATTCTTCCGCATGTGGGGCACCTTCGAGTGTTTTTCCAATACACGTCTGAGCATCACACCTTCCGGAATTTCTCGGTGTTCTATCCCGTTATCTATATCATCGTACTTGAAAGTATACAGTTGTCCGGACTGGTCACCATGCACATCAACGACTGGGCCAATTGGCAATACATGCACTGGTTTGTCATCGGCATGCTGATGGTGGTATGGATTTGCGTCATGTGCCTGACACGGACTATCCGCCTGGGTAAAAAGATTCCTTTATATGGCATAGACTGGATAAGCTCCTCTTATGGACAGCCATGCTGTTTGCTATTGTTTTTATCTGTATCTATGGAGACTTTTACGACTGGCTGGACAGCGTACAAATCCGCTCCTGCATTGTAATAGCCGTAGTGTCCTTGTTGATAAACATCAACCGGATGACTTCCATACGGCATCCGTATATAGACCCGCAGGTATTCCGCTACAAGAAATTCCCCGTAGTGTTGTTCCTGTTCTTGATGCTCTGTCTGTTTCTCACCACCTCCTCCGTACTGCAGAATGCATTCATGACCTCCATCTTACAGTACGATACGCTAAATGCCATTTCATTGAACTGGTGTGTATTTGCAGGAATCCTGGCTGGAGCAGGTATCGTATTCTTCCGGCAAGCAGTATTAAAAAAGGATATAAACTATTGATCTCTGTCGGATTTACACTGATAGTCATGTACCAGTATTACATGTATTTTCTGATATACCCCGATTTGAATATTGAAAGTTTGTATCTGCCCAACTTTTTAAAAGGCATCGGTCATGGAGTGCTTTATATTTCGCTAACCATTTATGTAGCGAAGCATATACCCTTCAAGCATTTCTTCCAGTCTTTGTGCGTACTCAGCTTCATTCGTACCAGCATTGCAACCCCTCTGGGAGCAGCCATATTGAACCGCTGGATGAAACACCTGCAACGCGATAACTGGGGGTTATTAAGTAGAGACATGGACAATCTGCACGAGTGGATGCCGGATGTATCAGTCATACAACTCTATAATGAAGTAAACACCCAGACCATGCTGACCAGCCTGAAAGAGTTGTTCGGCTGGGTCTGTCTATTAGGAACTGTTTTTCTTGTAATCGTGCTCAGCTACCGAATCTGGCGCGACCGCCACTTGGCAGCTCTCAAAATGCTGCATAGCCTGCCCGTAAAGAAACGGTACAGGCCATCCAGCGTACATAGAATCTCTAAAAATTAAAATTTATAGCCAGCAGTGAAGAAGAATGCCAAGTTGCGTGTCTTTGAATTGCTGGCTAATTTGCAGCATCCAAATTCTCCGTCAAGTCCTACCGTCCAGCGTTTAAAGTCGAGTGCCACACCAGCCATCACGCCGGCATCAAAACGGCGAAGTCCTGAAACGATTTCTCCTTCAATCTTTGATTCACCGAAAGTGTTATAAGAAACAGTCAAGTCATCAATGTCGATATTCCGCTTGCCGTTTACTCCATACGCCAGATAAGGACCTGCCGTGAACACCATATCAAAATTAGCGGCTGTACCTACATGAAAAGCAGCCAGCAAAGGCATCTCAAAATAGTTCTGGTTTACGTGCATATCCACCACATTCTTCGTATTAGCCCCTACATAATCCACATCTATGCTTGCTCCCTTCGATGCCCAATACAATCCGGTCTGGAATGACACCAGTCCACTCAAAGGTACATCAATTCCTACTCCAACCTTCTGGTTAAACAATGGAGAAGAATCTCCGGCATCCTTTCCCATCCAGGTACTCATACCCAGTCCAAGTTCCATACTCCAGGTTACTTTTGTCTGTGCGGCCATTGTCAAAGCTACGAACAAACCTGCCACTATGCATGCAATCTTTTTCATAAGCTCAAATAATAGATGAATTACACAAATTTAAAAAGATAAAGCGGAGATACAAATAAAAAGGGAGCAAAAAAGAAGTTTTCACCTCTTTTTGCTCCCTATCTATTAGTTATTCAATCGTCCTTATTAGAATTCGTACTCAATACCAATGGAAATATTCTCGCCATCCAAAGCAACGCCAAATCCATTTCCGTTCATATTACGATAGTAGTCGTCACGATAACCTGCAAAACCTACTTTAGTAATAAAGCTGAAATTATCATTCAATTTTACTGCCAATCCCGGTTTCACTCCGATTTCAAAACCATTTACAGAATCCGCATGTTTTGCCTTGTAAGTAGAGAATCCAAATCCCATATCCAAGAACAAACGTACAATCTTGTTTTCATAGAAAGAGTAACGTGCATACGGAGCCAAAGCAAACGCATTGCTATTGAGCTTATCACCATCATAACCATTGTGTGCATAAGCCAATTCCACACCTACGGCCCATTTTTCACTCAAGTTATAACCTACATCCGGTGTGATAGAGAATGAAGTCTTATCTACATCATTGTTTCTCCACAAACTGATACCACCACCTAAATAAATGCCTTCCTGTGCGCTGGCAGTGATGGCAGCCATTACAATTACTACGAGTAAAAATAATTTTCTCATAATCTTCTTTTTTTAGTTTTACAAATATATTAACAACTGAATACAGTTTTTTGTTCACTTTTATCCCTGTTTGTGTCTATTGGCTCTCCGGCGGCGATATTCCGCTTTCATCTTGCAGAGCCAGAACCATGCAAACCCGTAATGTAAGTTTTCTTCTTAGCCTTGGTCTTTACTTTCTCTTCTTTCTTTTTTCCGTCAGAAGACTTCCCGCCTCTGAACACAATTCCTTCTGTCAATATCTTTTCAATATCCATATTCTTTCATTTTTTAGGAGATAATTTCACATGTTTTCCTGTTTTGGTACATACCAGCGTACGTTTCAAAGGGACACGGGTAGACATATTAAATAATAATCCAGGATTAAAATGTTGTCCGTTAGCCCTAAGTTCAAAATGTAGGTGCTCTGTGGTAGCACGTCCGGTTCGCCCGGTCAATCCTATTACCTGACCCGCCTTGACCGAATCACCCGGTGCAACAAAGTTCTTGGAATTATGACTGTACACGGTTTCCAATCCATTAAAATGCCGCACCACAATCACCTTTCCATATCCGCCGTAACTTTTGGCCATGCGCACCACACCGTCGAACACACAAAGAATAGAATCATTGGCCTTGGTCTTTATATCTGCTCCCGAATGTCCTCCACGGCTTCCATAAGCAGAAATGACCTTTCCTCCGGGAAGCGGAAAACAGAACTGCGAATCGGCCAGACACTCCAAGTGTATCTCTACGCTATTTCCCTTTGAGAACAGTCCCGGTGTATGTACCCTGACATGGCTACGCTCCATGTGTGTAAATACTGTTTTCACAGTTCATCAGCCTGCATATTTCCCATACAAAGGAACAACAGTCCAAGTATTACAATCAAGCGATTCATTTCACTCAAAATAAAGAAGTTCTACATCCTGGGCATCCGCAAATTCCTTCAACAGGTTCACCATATAGTGTACGTCTTCCTCCAGACCTTCACTACCACTATATGCATTCATAATAGCCAACAGATGAGTGGTTTCCGATGAAATCTTTGTCCGTTCATTATCACTTGTCGGTGTACCTACACCTCCCACGGCATCACGATATACGGGCATTCCCTCAATGTTCAATTCTCCACGGCCAATACCTTCGTAAGGCTCACCCGCCTTTCCGATACCTAATACCAGCTTGTCTCCTTGAATCTTATCCCGGTCAAAGCCACCGATAGAATGTCCGCTATTGATGGACGCCAAGTTAATCAAATCGACCAGCGTATCTATCTGATAAAGTGAAAGTCCTCTTAACAAGCGGCGGCATAAAGCTTCTGAAGAAGGACGGTAACGGCTGGGATCTTTCCCACATTTCTTATAAGCCTGACGAGTAGCCTGAATGGCAGGCATCTCTTTGATAGAATCAATGGTATATTTCTGACGGTAGAGTTCCGTAAACTCACCGATACGTTTCCACAGTTCTTCACAATATGGAGAATTCTTTACCGTCGCAAATACAGCGGCTCCACGAAACTGCGGCCAAGCCTGCCGTAATTCCTCTGATACTTCAATTTTCAAATCCATTTCGCTATTTTCTTAAATGGTTCTACATCCGCATAATCCCCGACAAAATACGTCCGGAACGAATGCCCAGTCGACGTGCCGAGAAGAAATCCGTATAATTTTGATAGGTACAAATCCCTGCTACTTCCACATTCCCCTCTTTTACTCCTTTAGACAGCAACTGCATCCGATTGGCTTCCCAAAGGTCGAGGTGCCACTTTTCATCTCTGCGGGCAATGCAAGCCATATCAAATCCGGCTGCTTCAAAGGCCTCATATACCTCATCTCCCACCTCAAAAGCATCCAGAGAGATACCCGGCCCGATATAAGCCTGCACATCTTCTCCCTTCGTACCATAAAGTGCCGCCATCTTGTCCAACGTCTTTTCCACGATGCGCTTCACTGTTCCCCGCCATCCGGCATGTATCGCCGCAATCACTTTCCGCTGGGTATCATAGCAAAGCACCGGGAGACAATCGGCAGTAGAAATGCAAAGACAGACCTGCTTCAAGTCGCTAACCATCGCATCCACTCCTTCCAGTTGTTTCAATTGTTCCTCTGAAGAGAGCCGTAAAAAAGCTTCATCCACAACTCTCACCACTGTATCGTGCGTTTGATGAGGTACAACCAGCATCCGGGGACGCACAGGCAACAACGAGCATAGCAGTTCCCGGTTCCGTTCTACCTTATCGGGCACATCACCACAATAATGATTGCAGTTAAACGAAGCATAATTCCCTTCACTACAACCACCATGACGTGTAGTAGAGAAACAAAAAATGTCGGTGTGCGGACTTTTCGGGCCGTACACCAACATCCTTTTATCATCAGTCAGATTATTCATTACTTTTGTGGTTCGTCCTCCCAGTCTTCCTCTTCGTACTCGTAGTCAAAGTCCTCATCCTCATCCTCATCCACATCCTCATATTCATAGTCAAAGTCTTCGTCTTCGCCCATATCTTCCAACTCCTTACGAAGCTTGGTCATATCTTTCGGACGATGTACGATGGCTTCCCGACGTACTGCTTCCAACTGGTTACTGTCTTTATTCAGTTCGGCCCAAAGCAAATCTTTCAACTGTTGAATGCCCATTCCCGATACCGAAGAAATAAAAACATGAGGTATATCTTCAGGTAATGTAGGTTCCAGCATCTGCATCAGTTCCTCGTCCAGCATGTCACATTTCGTAATGGCCAACACCCGCTGCTTATCCAACATCTCCGGATTAAAGGTAGCCAGTTCGTTCAACAGAATCTCATACTCTTTACGTATGTCATCCGTATCACCCGGTACCATAAACAACAGCAATGAGTTGCGCTCAATGTGACGCAAGAACCGCAGTCCCAGTCCTTTTCCTTCACTAGCTCCCTCAATGATACCCGGAATATCCGCCATCACGAAAGACTTTCCTTCGTGATAAGACACAATTCCCAGGTTCGGTTCCAGTGTGGTAAAAGGATAATTGGCAATTTTCGGACGTGCGGCAGAAACTGAAGAAAGCAAAGTGGATTTTCCGGCATTCGGAAAACCTACCAGACCTACATCTGCCAATAATTTCAATTCCAAAATCACCGTCATCTCCTGCATCGGTTCACCCGGTTGGGCAAAACGGGGGCCTGACGGGTTGCTGTACGAAAATGCCAGTTTCCCAATCCTCCGCGTCCACCTTTCAGCAAGATGACTTCTTGTCCGTGCTCCGTTACGTCGCACACGTATTCCCCTGTTTCGGCATTATATACTACCGTTCCACAAGGCACTTCAATGACTTTATCTGCCCCGTCCTTTCCGAAACTTTTGTTTTTCGAGCCGTTACCTCCGTGTTCCGCAAACACATGACGGTCGTACTTCAGGTGCAGCAATGTCCAGTAATTGCGGTTTCCCCGCAAAATCACATGACCTCCTCTACCACCGTCGCCACCGTCCGGACCTCCGTTGGGCATATACTTCTCACGGCGCATGTGCACCGAGCCACGGCCTCCCTTTCCGGAGCGGCAGTAGATTTTTACATAATCAACAAAATTCGATTCAGCCATAAATTCAAGTTTAAGAACTGGCAGACCGTCACCGGCCCGCCAGTTTTTTATTATTTAAAGTTTATCAATAGCCGCGCAAATATCAGCGAAGATACCGTCCATAGTACCCAATCCCTGAATGTGGCAATATTTACCGTCGTTCTTGTACCAGTCAATCAACGGAGCAGTCTGAGAGTGGTATACTACCAGACGCTTCTTGATAGTTTCTTCATTGTCGTCAGCACGACCAGATTCCTGTCCACGTTTAATCAGACGAGTCATCAGTCATCTTCAGGAACTTCCAGGTCAAGCATGATAGAAACTTCCTGTCCGCGTACCTTCAACATTTCTTTCAAAGCCTCAGCCTGAGCGATTGTACGAGGGAATCCATCGAAAATCACACCTTTGCTATCCTTGAAGCTGTCGAATACGCTAGCCAGAATATCAATCATCAATGCATCCGGAATCAACTGACCATTGTCGATATAACCTTTTGCTGTTTTACCCAGTTCTGTGCCGTTCTTGATTTCTGCACGCAATACATCTCCCGTAGAAATATGGTTCAAGCCATATTTTTCCACAATACGAGCACTCTGAGTTCCTTTACCTGAACCCGGAGCACCAAAAATTACAATATTCAACATGTTGTCTTATAATAAATAAAAAAATTACTCTATCACTGTATAGATGTCGCGGTAGTTCCGTCCGAAGCCATCGTAATCCAATCCGTAGCCCACGATAAAATCATTCGGAATATTCATCGCCACATAGTTTATATCCAAATCTACCTGCAACTTATCCGGTTTCACCAGCAGTGTGGCAATACGGATTTCTTTCGGATTGCGTGCTTTCAGGGTTTCCAGCAAACGCTGCATGGTCAGCCCCGTGTCCACAATATCCTCCACGATTACTACCGTACGTCCTGAAATGTCTTCATTCAGTCCCACCAGTTCTTTCACCTTTCCTGTAGAAGCCGTTCCCGCATACGAAGCCAGCCTCACAAAAGAAATCTCACATGGAATCGTCAGATGTTTCATCAAATCGGCCGTAAACATGAACGAGCCGTTCAACACACTCAAAAACAACGGATTTTCACCCTCCAAGTCATGATTGATTTCATTGGCACACGTGCCACCTCTTTCAGGATATCCGCCTCTGGGATAAACGTTTTGAAACGCTTGTCTTTAATCTGAATCGTATCCATGTTATAATCTAGTTTTAGAAATTGTGCAAATTTACGGATTTTCCCTAAAACCGCCACACTTCCCCCTGAGTATTTAAAGATATTTTCAATAGAATATATATCCCATTCGAGGCTTTTTTCGTACTTTTACCGACAAAATAGCTATTTTATATATACAATGAAAATTTTAAGTTGTACACAACAAAAAGAGGCAGATGCATATACCATCGCCCACGAATCTATATTGTCAATCAACCTTATGGAAAAAGCCGCCGGTCTGCTGGCACAAGCTATCAGCGAGCGATATGACAAGTCACACCGTCTTGTCGTATTTGCCGGTCCGGGCAACAATGGGGGCGACGCACTGGCTGTAGCCGCATCCTTTTCCTGAAAAACTATCCGGTAGAAGTCTATTTGTTCAACGTAAAAGGTATCCTTTCTGAAGAATGCCTCACCAACATCCAGCGCCTGAAAGAAAGCGGATTTGCCAACTACACCGAAGTCAGCAACCAGTTCGACCCCCCTCATCTGGCAGTCACGACGTAGTAATCGACGGTCTGTTCGGTTCCGGACTTCAAAACCGCTGAGCGGAGGATTTGCAGCCGTAGTACAATACATCAATGCT